>Ga0180014_1000012_pt1 | contig 50454 bp, 41 predicted proteins | sample KR13_S1_MetaG_FD_116507 | JGI IMG/M metagenome (GOLD analysis project Ga0180014, IMG submission 116507) | Groundwater microbial communities from the Olkiluoto Island deep subsurface site, Finland - KR13_S1_MetaG | ecosystem: Environmental > Aquatic > Deep subsurface > Groundwater | place... | reverse complement strand
GGTTTATGTGGGGGCGGGCACTTATCTTTTTTCGCTTAATCCTGTCACTGGAACGACCAACTGGTCGTTTAGTCTCTCGCAGACATGCCGATCGTCGTCTCCGCTTATCGGGATGGATGGCACTATTTACATCGGATCCAAGACGACCGACAACAAGCTCTATGCGATTTACGGGCCCACGCCGCCCGAGATGAATGCCCCTTGGCCGAAGTTTCACCACGACATGATGAACTCCGGTCGGATGGGGCTCGATCACCGGCCCAGCGCGCCTGTCAATGTGGTCGCCACAAGAGGAATTGGTATCTACACCAACAGCGTCATGGTGACGTGGAGCGCCGTGCCATATGCCACGGTCTATGAAATATACCGGAGCACCACCAATCTTTCGAGCGGCGCCCCCAAGATCGCCTCCACCTCGCGGACTAATTACCTGGATAACATTAATGTCATCCGGGGCCAGATGTACTTCTATTGGATCAAGGCCAAGGCGCCGCTGGGTATCAGCGGATTCAGTGTTTCCGACGTTGGCGGCACTCTCCCGGAACCGCCCACCGGGATTTACGCCACCAAGGGCGAGGGCGGCTACACCAACTCCATCCTGATCACGTGGGATGAAGCAGTCGGGGCTACCGGTTACCAGGTCTGGCGCAGTGAATCGTCCGGCACCAACACCGCCTTGCCGGTCGGCTATCCGGTTACCAACCGTTACGAGGATGCGGCCATCGTCAGGGGGCTGAGGTATTATTACTGGGTTATAACGACGAATATGGTCGGCCTCAGCGGGTTCAGTTCCAACGGAGTTTACGGCGGTACGCCGCCGCTTGCACCGCCGGTCTTTTCAGCCGGTAAGGGGGATTCGCCGGCTTACCTGCCGGTGACCTGGACCGCGCCGACCGGCGCCACCGCCTATGTTGTGTATTCCAATGTTGTTGACAACGTCGGCTCGGCGGGGGTGGTGACAAATATCGTCGCGTCACCCTTCAACCATTACGGGCTGATGCCTTGCCGCCATTACTATTACTGGCTCAGGGCCACCAACGAGTTCGGTATCAGCGGCTACACGGAGTCCGACTGGGGCTGGCGGGCGCTGGCGCCGCCTTCTTCCGTTTCGGCCAGCGACGGAAATTATACCGCCAAAATCAGCGTGTCGTGGGTGGTCGGCAATACCAATCTCCAGGAAACGACCGCGCACCTGGTCTATCGGAGTTCTACCAATGATACAAGCACCGCGGTGGCGTGCGTTGAATTGGCGTACACGGGAGCGACGATGACCAACTACGATGATATCGAAATCGTTCGCGGTCCCGTTTATTACTATTGGGTCCGGGCGAGAAACTCCTACGGCACCAGCGATTGGAGCCAGGTGGATAGCGGCGGCACCGTGCCGCTCCCGCCAACCGCCGTCATCGCCAGCGACGGAAACATAGGCAAGATCACGGTTGATTGGACTGCTTCGTCCTTTGCGGCCACGTATGATATCTACCGGTCGCCGGATACTACTACCAATAATGCATCGAGAATCGGGACGGTGAGCGGAAGCGTTACCTCCTACGACGACACAACCGCCGCTCCCGGTGTGATCTACTATTTCTGGGTCCGGTCCGTGAGCCCCTATGGGTCCAGCGTGTTTAGCGGGTCCGATTTCGGCTGGCGGGACTTGGCGCCGCCCTTGGCCGTTTCAGCCGGCGATGGCGAATTGACGAATTGCGTTGTGATCACTTGGAGCACGTCGGTCGGCGCCTCGGCTTATGAAGTATGGCGCAATGCCGAAACGAATTCCGCCGGCGCAATGAAACTGGTGAACAACGTGGCGACCAATGTCTATCAGGACACCGCCGCGATCGCGGGCGTGGTATATTATTACTGGGTCAAGGCCAAGACCGACTATATCACCAGCGGCTTCAGTTCCCCTGACAGCGGGTATCGGGCGATCGGGAAAGTGGATATCGGTGTAACCGATTTTGTGCTGTTGCCGACGGTGCTGGCCGCGGGCGGGCACCCGGATGCCGTATCCTTCCGTATTGAGAACTACGGCAATGAAGTCATGACGGCGCCCAATTACTGGGTTATGAGCGATTTCTATCTCTCCGCCAACCAGATCTTCGGCGACGGCGATGACGTGTGGATCGGGGCCTACAGCAACAGCGTGCCGCTGAGTGTGCGGACGAGCGCCGGCATTGTCCTGACCGGGACGACCCGCCAGTTCCTGACGATTCCGGATCTGCCGCTGGGCCGCTATTACGCGTTTATTCATGTCCGGCATTGTCTGCCGTCCGCATGGAACGATCCGGTGCCCGCCAATAATACCGCTCTGCGGATCGGTCAGACCATTACGATCAATAACACGGCATCCACGACGACGGTTCTGAACGACTATAACGGCGACGGCCTGGCCGATCTGGCGGTCTATAACGAGGGCGACGGGCGCTGGTACGTCCGGACCGTGGAAGGCGCGCGTATCGTTTATGGCGCTAGCTGGGGTGAGCCCGGTTATCAGCCGGTGGTTGGCGACTATGACGACAACGGCTCTTCAGATCTGGCGGTCTATCACGAGGCGTCGGGATACTGGTTCATCCGGTCGGTGTCGGGCGCGCTCATTGCCTGGCGGCAATGGTGGGGGGCGCCGGGCTACAAGCCGGTGCCGGGGGATTACAACGGCGATCGGCAGTCGGATTTTGCGGTCTATCATGAGGCGGACGGTTTATGGTACGTATCGTCGCTGGCCGGTGGGACGATTGCCTGGGCCGAGTGGTGGGGAGCGCCGGGTTACCAGGCGGTGCCGGGGGATTACGATGCCGACGGCAAGTTCGATTTTGCGGTCTATCATGAAGCGGACGGCTACTGGTACATCCGGACCGTATCCGGCAGTACGATTGCCTGGGCGACCTGGTGGGGGAGCGAGGGTTACCAGGCGGTGCCGGGGGATTACGACGGCGACGGCGCGTCGGATATGGCGGTCTATAACCAGTCCACCGGTTACTGGTTCATCCAGTCGGTGTCCGGCCAGCGGATTGCCTGGGCTGAATATTGGGGCTCGCCTGACTACGTGCCGGTGCCGGGGGATTACAACGGCGACGGTATCTATGATCTGGCTGTTTATCACGAATCCAGCGGCTTGTGGTATATCCGGACCCTGGCGGGTGTTACCATCCTCTTCGGTGAAAGCTGGGGCGCCCCGGGATATAAGCCGGTTAGTATGATCATACCGCAGCAATGAAAATGATGGTGCCACGTCAGCGCTGAAGGCGCTAAGTGGCCACCACGCCTAAGCGTGGTGAACTTGCTTGCCACGCGGTTCGCGTGGCCGCTTTGCGGCGACGTGGAAAGCTGGGGCGCGCTGGGATATAAGCCGGTGAGCCATGAGCCGTCTGTCCTGAGCGGAGCGATGGTAAATTCGAAGCACGAAATACGGAATAATGTAAAAATTCCAATAACGAATGACACAAACAGGTTTCTATTCATGAACCTGAACTATAAATCATCAGCCTTGTCACGGCGCGTCCCGCGCCGCGCCTTCACCCTCGTCGAACTAATGGTGGTGCTGGCGATTATTGCCATGCTGGCGGGCTTGCTCGCCACCTATATCAGCGACGTCCGCGAGCGCGCGCGGACCACCTATTGCCGGAACAACCTGCGCCAATTCGGCGTCGCCATTGGGAAATATATGGCCGATCACCAAGGCTATTTCATTTCGCCGGGTTCCGCTGCCGGTTTTAAGGGAACAACCGGATTGATGGTGGAAGGAGGCGGGGGGAATGTCTGGGGTGATTCCGATGGGTTAATGGGTTCTTTTTCACTCGTTCAAGATACGATGGGCATGCGTGGCACAGCGGGATCCGAGCTTGGCGGCGTTTCACAGGATAGTTGGAACGGTTTCATCAATGATTATGTCCGTTCCAGTACCTCGGTAAAAGATGTGCCATTTTGCCCCGAGGTTGAGTTGAGCATTTTTAAGACCAATTCGTCCAACTTCAAAGGATTGTCTCTCGATGATATGTACGGGTACAGGCTGGATACTGTCGGCAATGCGACAACGTATGCTATTAACGGCAACGCTATCTATCAAAATCAGTCCAATCTGAAAAACTCCAGGTTTGCATTCATTGACTGGAATGCCGTGGAGGGGTGGCTGACCGCACCCGGGGGTGGCGCGTTAACCATTACGTATGGAACCTCGATCTGGTACATGGCCAAGGAGGAAACGGGGGGGGCGGTAAGAGAAACAATCTATAAGAATGCCGGCGCCGGGTCAGCCCACCCGCTAAAGAGCGGTCCCAGCTACCTGACCGAAATCGGCTATCATCATCGGAGCGGCACTAATCGTTTTGCCAATTATGTGGCCATAGACGGGCATGTCGACTCGATCGCCTCGAACGCCCCCGAGGCGGAATTCCGCCAGCTGTTCCTGGGATATTGATTGGCTTGATATGTTGCGGAATGTTCTTCCACGTCGGCGCTTGGCGCCAAGTGGCCACCACGCCTGTGGCGTGGTAAACTTGAGCCTGTTCGAAAAGGATATAGTCTCAAGAAGGCTGTTGAAAAACAGTGCCTGATGTCATTCAGAGCGAACCTGCCCGCAGTGCTACAGCGTTGCAGGCGGGGCGAAGAATCTCTGCATAGAGGGTTATGGCCTTTTTTGAGATCCTTCACTTCGTTCAGGATGACAGAAAAATTACCTCGCGGGCTTAATGTCGCCGGATGTGAGCAGTATGAACCATAAACGCCAAATCTTGAACGAACAACGACCCGGCTCCGCTGGAGGCTCCCGGCTTCGCCATGGCGCTTCGCCGCGGCAAGTCGCCGTGGCAAGCGAACGCAGGACAATAGCCGCGCCCCGCGCGGCTTTCACCCTCATCGAACTTCTCGTGGTGATGCTGATCATTGTCATCCTGGCGGGGATTACCATTTCAGTGTCCAAGTATGCCAGCTGGCGCGCGCGCAAGGCCATGGCTGATATCGAGCTCCAGAAAATCAGGGCCGCCCTGGATGAATACCGGGCGGTATATGGCGAGTATCCTATTGTGGGAGATGGCAACGTCATTCCGGGAAGCGAAAATCATTATCCGAAATACTGGCCGACGAATCCGGACACGAGCAATAACGTGCCGGTGGTTTTTCGTTATGTAGATCTGGTGAACACGGCTCAGACTATTTTTGTTGACGGTAATTTTGTAACGGTCAATACAAATACCGAAGGCATGCCGGGGGTGGAATATCTTCCCCTTGGAACCAAAGTGCGCGTGGATTATCGCCTGACCTATGCCTTGAAAATGCGGCCGGAATCGGAAGGTCGCGCGCCATTCAAGGATTTTCCGATGTTTACCGTATGTAGCATGGTGTATAAAAACATCAATGTAGCGTGGGAGCGTGATGTATTAGATTATAAAGGTCAATGGATCGGGAGATATATAATGGGCGATCCTGTGAATCGGAATTTGGCCGTCAATCCGCTTTCCCGCTGCCAGTGGCATTACACGAGCAGTAACGGCACGACGTACACCCTGACCGACGGATCTGACCGGGGCTGGTAGCCGAAAGAACATGGAACGCATAAACAATGATGAAGCTGTGAAAGTGATGCAACAAGATAGACAGCAGTTGATTAAAGTTCTTCGTTCTTGGTTCTTCGTTCGAAAAACGACGAATGACCCGGCTCTGCCAGAGCGCTCCCGTCTCCGCCAGGGCGAGTCGCCGCGGCGAGCGAACGAAGAACCGGCCGCGCCCCGCGCGGCCTTCACCATCATCGAGCTGTTGATTGTGATTTCCATCATTGCCATCCTGATCGGCTTCGCCCTGCCGTCTTTTCTGGGCACCAAGGATACCGCTCGCAGGCGGCAAGCCGTCGTCACCGCCAAGCACCTCGAGCTTGCCTTCAGCGAGTATTGCAACCAGAACCAGTTCTGGCCGAATGGCGGCGTCGGCGGAGATGTCAAGGGTGATATCCTGAAAGCGCTGACCGGCTACAACGGCGTCGTATATTTCGAAATCGGGACCAATACGGCCGACACGTTCAAGGATCCCTGGGGTGGATATTATAAGGTCAGCTTCGACGCCAATTTCGATAACAAGGTGACCCCGGCTGAAGGGGCGCCCCCCGGCATCACTGTCAGCAAGAGCGTCATCGTGTGGTCGGTAGCCACGTCGGCTTCCGGACTCGTTGTCACCAACAAGAGCTGGGAATGATCGGAAAGAAAACGGAGTTGAAGAAAGTTCTTTGTTCGTCGTTCGTCGTTGGAGAACGGAACCTGAGGGCGATCGGCACTAGGTAGCGTCGGCTTGATGCCGACGATCTTCTTTTCCCGCTGGCGTCAACCTGAAGCATGTGAGCCGCGTCGAAGGTCGATAGGGGAGTGGCGGGATCGTGAACGGTATGACAGAACGGGGCAGGCATTGTGGACGATTATTCGGTAGGCTGGGATGGGGAGATCGGCAGCGATGAACGAAGAACGAAGAACGAAGAACGAAGAACAGGCCGCGCTTCACGCGGCCTTCACCTTGATTGAACTGCTGATCGTTATCCTGGTGATCGCGATCCTGGCGGCCATGCTGTTTCCGGTAATCCTGAAAGCTAAAACGTGGGCCAAGGAGAAACAGGCGGCGATCGAGGTCAAGAACATTGATATTGCCATCCGGGCGTACCGTTCCGTGTACGGCAAATGGCCCGGTCAGACCCCGTCCGCCATTGACACCTGTTACGTGGCGGATAATTCTTCCGTTATCACGGCGCTGATCACCAATCCCCGGCGCATGGTGTTTCTCCAATTCCAGAAATCCTCGATTTGCACCAATACGGGTTCCTACCTGGACCCCTGGCGTCATCCGTATGTTATTGTCATGGATTATTCATGTGACAACCAAGTGAGGTTCAACACCGGCGGGGTGATCCTTACCAATCTAAACACCAGAGTGACGACGAACACCATGGATTTTCTCGCCGAATTTCCCGTGGGGGTTATATCATGGGGCGACCGGGATGACCCTTTAAACGTTGCCCAGGCAAACTTTATGGACATGGACCTGTGTTCCTGGCAGATGGCGCCAATGACGAAATAGACATAAAACAGGGTTGAAGAGAGTTCGTCGTTCCTGGCTCTTCGTTGGGGAGAATGTTGAAATGAGATCTAAGGATAATCTTCATTCCATCTGTAACGAAGAACGCCACGTCGCCAAGCAAGTGGCAGGCCACGTCGCCAAGCAAGTGGCAGGCCACGTCGCCAAGCAAGTGGCAGGCCACGTCGCCAAGCGCCGACGTGGAAGAACAATGAACCAAGAACACGGAGTTACCCTGATCGAACTGATGATGGTCATGGTGATCATGGCGATCGTCCTCTCGATTTCCGTGCCGGCCTTTAACAGCATTGGGCGCGGGTCCGATATGCGCGGCGCCGTCAGCGGTGTCCGCTCCACGCTGGCCCAGTCCCGCCAGTGGGCCATCACCCACCGGGAACAGACCACGTTTCAGTGCGTAAGATCAATGAACTCGACCAACCCGGACAGCTATTTTGTCACCAATGCCTTTGGTCTTTTTCTCCAGGCTACCAGCACGCTTCCGCTCAGTGTGCGGTTTCAGAGCGATGTTGGGGTGACGTTCAAGACCGATGGGTCCCTGGCCAGCGGCCCGGCCGCGGTCGATATTTCTCTGGTCAGTAGTAATGCGCCTGGCAAAGAAATCCAGATCACGGGATTGACCGGGGGGATAAGGGTTCAGTGAGCGATAAGAATAAAAAGTTAGGGAATGTTCTTTGTTCTTCCACGTCGGCGCCTGGCGCCAAGTGGCCACCACGCCTGTGGCGGGGCGACGTGGAAGAACGAAGAACGAAGGCCGCGTATCGCGCGGCCTTCAGTCTGATCGAGGTGGCCCTGGCGCTGATGGTCGTGTCCGTGGGCATCCTCTCGGTTCTGAGTCTGTTTCCCATGGGGCTGGACCAGAATGCGCGGGCCATCACCGATAGTCATGCCGGGCTCTTCGCCGACGAGGTCATGAGCGGTTTGCGCGCCTATGCCGAGACCAACTGGGGTGGATTGAATGAAACTGTCTCGTTTCCCGTGGCCGCAAAAGGCAATTTTCAGGGAATGCCTTGGACGGAGTTCAATGGCACCAATATTGACGTAAATATCTATACCAATCTTGGCGGCGACATCGTGGACCATGCGTTCCGGTTCCGGCTTGCGCTGGCAAGCAATGGCAACATTAAGGTGGCCACCCTGTGGGTCTGGGGCGGGGAATTCGGCGCCACCAGCGCCCCCAGCATCTTTTACGAGGAATTTTTTAATTATAAACCACGGTAGGCGAAAAACATTGCGGATGATAATCGCGCGCCAGCGCGCATCCTACATGAGATTGGTCGCGCATGAAGGAAGGCCGCTTGCGGCCGATGATTTCTTCGGATGACTGAATAGATACATTCGAGTTTTAGACTCGGAATATTTTCTCGCAAAGGCGCAAGGCTCGCAAAGGTAATGAATAACGAGTTAAATAAAGTTCTTTGTTCTTCGTTTTTGGTTACAACGAAGAACCACCCGGCTCCGCGAGAGCGCTCCGCCGCGGCGAGTGAACCAGGAACAAAGGCCGCGCCTTGCGCGGCCTTTACCCTTCTCGAAGTCATCCTGTCGCTGGGGATCGTAACGATGCTCGTGCTGATGATCGCGAACATGTTCCAGGAGGTGTCGGTGTCATGGAATCTCGGCACCCAGAGCGCGGAAAGGAACACCGCGGGTCGCGCCGCCGTGGATTTCATCGCCCGTGAACTCGCCCAGGCCGTTGCCGGGCCCATTGATGCGGCGCAACCGCCCGTAGGGCATCCAAATATCCGTTTCCAGCTAATAAATGGCAATGAGTTGAGGTTTGTGGCATTAGCCGGAGAGGTGCAGAATGGACGAGCTTTGCGTGGCGCGCTGTTCCGATATCAAATCACTGAGCGGAGACTTCAATACTGGCGGCAAACAGGAGGAGCGTTTGATCCATATTCAACTGATCCGGGGTGGACTGGAGGGCAGATGCTGGTCACTAATGTCACGGATTTTCAGGTATTGGCGTTTGCCGGCGCCGGCGATCTGGCAGGCGGGGGTGTTACCGATTATGATTCGTCTGCCAACGACAACCGGCTTCCCGTCTGCGTGGATATTTATCTGGAGGTGTTGGGGAATGACGATGCCGTCAAGGCGGGTTATATAACTATCGCCGCCGATAAAACCGCGTTTATCAACAGCAATACCCGGCGTTATACGACCCGGGTTTTTTTCAACAACCGGATGGGATGGGCGGGAAGGCCTGAGTGAAGAATGGTTGATGAAGAATGGTTAATGGTTGATGGGGAATGGTTGATGGGGAATGGTTGATGGGGAATGGTTGATGGGGAATGGTTGATGGGGAATGGTTAAGATGGTTCATGGTTTGTTGCTGAGGAATGAAAAACCGTAGAAGAAAGTTCGTCGTTCTTGGCTCGCCACGCGCCACGAGTGGTTCTTCGTTGGGAGAACGAGGGAAATTCGAATCCCCAAGTCTGCGCGGTTTGGATGAAGACGGATGGCCGACATGAGTAAACGTTACCCGGTGATGATTTCATAACCAGGAACGAGGAACTAAGAACAAAGAACAAAGAACAGCGAATCATGAACGATTCGTCATCCATTAAAATCTTGGGCCGGCGGCGGACCCGGGAAACTTGGTCGGCCGCGGACCGCGTGACAGGCGTGCCACAAGCGCCGCGCAGCGGCTTTGGAGTGCGGTAGCCCGCCTACAACGCTATGCGTAGCATTGCGGGCAGGCCAGCGCTACCGCTTTATGGGGAAATTTGCAAGAACGGATGGTACGCATCAAGTAAGCCATGAAGAATAAATCGTCGCTCAACGCCAATGAGTCCAGGCCGCCCTGGATCGGTTGTTTCTGAAAGAGCGGATAAAAAACAGTGAACAATAACAATGAAATATTAAAGAATGTTCTTGGTTCTTCCACGTCGGCGCTTGGCGCCAAGTGGCCGCCACGCCTGTGGCATGGTAAACTTGCCTGCCACTTGCTTGGCGACGTGGCCTGCCACTTTCTTGGCGACGTGGCCTGCCACTTGCTTGGCGACGTGGCCTGCCACGCGGTTCGCGTGGCCCCGCAGCGCTCAAGCGCCGCGGACGGCGTCGCCCTGATCCTGGTCCTGGGTGTGTTGTCGCTCATGCTCCTGCTGGCGGTCTCGTTTGCCATCTCGATGCGCACGGAACGGCTGGCCGCGGACAACTACGCCGACAGCGTCCGCGCCCGCCATCTGGCCCAGGTCGGCCTGGTGCGAGCCCTGGATGATATTTGCCGGATCATGGGCACCAACCTGAATAACCCCGCCGGGCAGGTCTATCCGCTCTGGGCAGTGACGAATTCTTATTCAACGAATTGGACAAAACTCAATACCAACACGCTGTTGCGTCTTTATACCAATGCCTCCGATTCGGCGACGAATTTCATCCCCCGGGCACTGTGGCAGGAGGCCGTCAACGCGAATAACCTTGAGCCCTCCAACCACTGGGTGGAAATCTGGTCGAGTAATGCCGTCGGCACAAACAACCATATGAATCTGATCGGTCGGGTGGGGTACCTGATCCTTAACTGTTCCGGCCTGCTGGACGCCAATTACGCGGGCGGGGTTGGCAGCACCCGCCAGTGCGGCACCAATCCCAACGAAATCGCGCTGGCCATTATGGATGAAATCGGGCCCGGCGCCAACAACCTGGTCAACAATCGTGATCTTAACGCTCCGCCCGATATCCGCTATGAGTCGTTGGAGGAACTGAATGAATATTCCGTTAGTTCCTCGCCCTCCAATTTTATCACCTATTCATATTTTCCCAACGGCTATTGGTCCGGGACCACAAGTTTCCCCCCGGTGAACCTGACAGGGCTAATGGCTCCAGCTCGGAAAACTCCGATCATCAACGCATTTACTAATGCCGGCTTTTCAGCCGCCGAGGCCGGAATATTATACAGCAACCTGATCGACTACGTGGACGCGAATTCAGATACTGTTTTCAACGGCGGAGTCGAACCCGTGCCGATGATTAATGAAATTGCGGTCACGAATCAGGTTATAGATATGGGCGGAGGTAATTTTCAAAGTCAAGGAGGCGTGGCGATTGAATGGTGGCATCCTTTTGTGGGTACGGGAGGCGCCTATCAAATTCAAACTTCAGTCATGTTTGTTGGGATTGGTGGATTTGGGGGATTAGTCCCGGTACCGGCGATTATAAACGACCTGAAGCCTATTTCACCGACTGGGCCGGCGTTGGCGATGATTCCTTCTATTCCCTTTTCTTCGGGACTTTCCGCAGGAAATACCGTGCAGTTTCGATCAACAATTTCTGTGCAGGTATTAAAAGGCGGCATAACGGTCGATAACGTTTCGGTTGTTTTAACGAACAACAGTTCGACGACGGCTGATCGCATTGGGGTCGAATTTATCGACCCAAGATTTAACGGTGATATGACTTATGCAAAGTGTACTAATGCCCCTTCGCTGGGAGCTACCAATGCTTGTACGATGAGCTGGTGGACAACTAATCAGGGTTGGGATACCGATTCGGCCATGTACGTGGCCAACACGAATCTCAGAACCGTGGGGGAACTCGGTTACCTGGCTTATGCGCCTTGGAAGACTGTGAAGCTCTATGGACCCAATCTCCGTAAAGTATTAGATGTGTTTGCGATCGGGACCAATGCCGCCGATAGCTATGTGACCCATGCCCGGCGCGGCTTGGTGAATCCGAATTCCTTGGAGCCGGAAGCCTTGCCCGCAGTTTTTGCCGATATGCCGGTGGATGAATATCCCGGTGGGCCTTCCATTCGGTTGTCCACGATTACGCTGGCTCGGGAAATAGCGGATCGGGTTTATGATAGTTTTCTGCAATACACGAACACCTTCACCAATCTGTCCGACTTCGGCCGCGCGCTGACGAATTTTGCGGCATTGGGAGGAGGCGCGATTGCCTTGGACAATGAATTGAAACGGGAATCGCTGTTCCGCAATGCCTGCGACCTTATGAGCCCGCGGCAGAACCTGTTCACGATTATTATCGATGCGCAGGTTGCCTCCGGCGGCAGTATCCCGCGGAATACTGCCCGGCAACGCGCCGTGGCTATTGTCTGGCGCGATCCTTACACGGGAGAGTTTTTTGTCCGCTCGTTCCAGTGGCTGGAGGATTGAAAAAACGTTTAGGAAACGTTTTTTTTATTCGTATGGAATAGTTTGACATATACGGGTCGGATTTCATAATATCTTTAAGTTTGGGTTAGGTGTTTTGCGCCTTTTTGCGGCTAATGTTAGGGGGGGCATAAATCCATGCATACGATGTGTCGAGCAGTAATCTTTTTCGCCGGTTTGATGGTCAGTTTGGCGCTGATCGCCCCGGAGGGCATGGCGCAGGCTCGAAGGGTGACCGTCCCGCCGGCGGCTTCCAAGGATAAGGTGGTGATCAGGAAATTTGAAGGTCTTGGTCAGTCCGCCCGGATTCAATCCCCGCAGTATCAACTCAACCCTTCGGAAACCAGTCCCAAGGTCCGCGAATGGGCGCGCATCCAGGTGCGCTTTGAGACCGATGCCGATTGGACCGACGAGTTGGAATTCCGCTACTTCGTGCAAGTGCATAATTCGAAAAACAACACGGATACGCTCTTTCCCGGCACGTTCCAATACATTGATATTCCGAAGGGGAAACAAAACCTCAGCACGGTGTTCCTGCGCCCGGCCACCTTGGATCGGTATGGCGACGTTATCGGCATTGCCGTGGAAATCTTTGCCAAGGGCGAGATGGTTGCCTTTGCCTGCAATCCGGAAACCCCCAAGGGCTGGTGGCGGCTGACCACGGCGAAGACCATGCCCGGGGTGCTGTTGGAACGTTCCCAGACCCCCTTCGCTTTTGTGGCCTTTGACAGTTACGTGACGGCGAAACCGAAATAAGAAGAGCGTCAGAAGTCAGAGCCTCAGAGGTCAGAGATCACAAGGAAGCAGAAGGATGGAAATAAAGTCAGCCAAGGATTTGATTGTTTATCGCAAGGCGTATGAAATGGCCATGCGGATTTTTTCCATCAGCAAGCGATTTTCCCCTGAAGAGCGCTTTGCGTTGACCAGTCAGATTCGGCGATCTTCCCGATCGGTATGCATGAATCTCCGTGAAGCGTGGGCCAAACGGCGCTATGAAGCTCATTTTATTAGTAAGCTGACGGATTGTGATGGTGAAAACGGCGAAACGGATACTTCGCTGGATTTTGCGCGGGATAGCGCCTATATTACCGCTCAAGAACACTGTGAATTGACGGCAGAATGTCAGGATATTGGGAAAATGTTGGGATCAATGATTCGGAATCCGAGGAAGTTTTTGCTTCATACAGATCTCTGATTCTGCGAAGAAGAGTGTTAGAGGTCAGTCTGAGACTCTGACCTCTGATCTCTGAGGTTCTGATCTTATGTCTTTCTTCAAGTCCAACCGGGTGCTGGCGATAGATATCGGCGCCAGCGAGTTGAAACTGGCGGAATTCCGCAGGGGCCGTTCCGGAGTGGAACTGCTGAATCTTGCTGTTTGCCCCCTGGGAATTGAGCCGGACAATGAAATCGATATGCCCCTGGCGATCGTGGACGCGATCCGGGGCGTGATGAAGGAGAAAAAGATTCAGCCGGCCCCTGTCGCCCTTTCCGTAACGGGGCCGTCGGCCTTTATCCGGCTGGTAAAATTACCTCCCATCAAGCCCAAGAGTGTTTTTCAAACCGTCCAGAATGAAGCCCAGCAGAACGTGCCGTTCCCAATCGACGAGGTGGTCTGGGATTACCAGCTGATGGGCACTTCCCATGCGGAACTCGATGTGATGCTTGTGGCTATCAAGACGGAGATCGTTGAAACCATGACCGATTGCGTCGAGGCGGCCGGGCTTCAGGCCGAGCTGGTGGATGTGGCGCCCATGGCTTTGTATAATGCCGTGCGTTATAATTACCCGGAACTGGAGGGATGCACGCTCGTTATCGACATCGGCGCCCGGTCCACCAACCTGGTGTTTATCGAAGAGGCCCGGTTGTCAACCCGTATTCTTCCCATCGTGGGCACGGGGAATACGATTACCCAGCAGTTGATGAAAGAGTTTAACCTGCCTTTCAAGGATGCCGAGGAACTGAAACGAGTTCACGCGCGGGTTGCTTTCGGCGGAGCCTATGAAGATTATTCGGATAAGGTGATTTCACGGGTCTCCAAGACCGTGCGGAGCGCTCTCACCCGGCTCCATGTCGAGGTGGAACGTTCGATCAATTTTGACCGCACCCAGCATGGCGGCAGTCAGCCCGTCCGTATCCTGCTGGCCGGCGGTACCTCTGTCATTGCGCGCACGGACGAGTTTTTCAAGGAAAAACTCAAGGTGGACGTGGAGTACCTGAATCCTTTCCGGAACATCATGGTCCATGAGGCAATTTCGGCGGATGAAATCGGCGCTTGCGCGCACGTCATGGGCGGAGTGGTCGGCGTGGGCCTCCGGCACATGCTGCCCTGTCCGGTGGAAATCAATCTGCTCCCCCCGAAGATGGTGGCGGAAAAGGCCTTTGCCAAAAAAGAGCCTTATCTGGTGGCGGCCGCAGTCGGCCTCGTCTGCATTGCGCTTTGCTGGTGGTTTTATTTTTCCTCCATGGCGGAACGCCTGGCGGAGCGGAAGGAAAAAGTCCAGGCCGCGGTGACCAAGCTGGAGGCCATCGAAGTCCAGTTGAAACCCATCGAGGCCAAAAATGCCCGATTGCTGACCTGGCCGGAGGAACTCGTCGGCATCGTGAATCAGCGGACGCTATGGTTGAGTGTGCTGGACAGTATTCATGGGCGCATGTCTGCCGGTATGTGGCTGGTTTCCCTGGCGCCGGTTAAGCAGTTCGGAGCGATAGCGGCGGGTACTGGTCGAACCGGCCGGCGGTCTCATGGCGGCGATCAGGCGGCAACGGCCAAGGGAACTGGCGCCATCACGCATCTTCGCGTCAAGGGCATGATTTTCCTGGACGAGACGGCCGATAACTCCGTCGCTGAATTCCGGGACCGCTTGCGGGAGTCTCCGTTTTTCACCGATAAAACCGAAATTGAACTGGCGCCCATGCCTAATCCGGATGATTTTGTCCGCGAATTCACGATGCTGATTGAGCTGAAAGAACCGATCTGAAACCCGCAAACCAGGAATCGATGAGGTCAGAGCCTCAGAGGTCAGAGATCACAAGGAAGCAGAAGGATGGAAATAAAGTCAGCCAAGGATTTGATTGTTTATCGCAAGGCTTATGAATTGGCTATGCGGATTTTTGAAATCAGCAAGCTGACGGATTGTGACGGTGAAAACAGCGAAACGGATACTTCTCTGGATTTTGCGCGGGATTGCGCCTATATTACCGCTCAAGAGCACTGTGAATTGACAGCAGAATGTCAGGATATTGGGAAAATGTTGGGATCAATGATTCGGAATCCGGGGAAGTTTCTGCTTCATACTGATCTCTGAGGCTCTGATCTCTGTAATGTCATGAACCTGGCCTTATTAAAAAAATATCTGGCGCTGGAAATCTGCGGCGCCGTTATCCTGGTGGCGTTGATGATCATCGGGGTGAAGCTGTTTGCGGCGATTCGGCAATATACCGCTGAAAAGAGCGCCCTGCAGGCGGTCATGGATCGCAAACAACGGTTGGATCGCCGCACGCCTTATCCTTCCATGGAAAATGTGAAGCAGGAAGCGGAAAACTTCAAGGATCTCCTGGATAGCTATAATGAGTTGAACGAAATGCTCCGTGCCCGGCAGATCGAGCCGCAGGTGATGCAGCCGGCGGAGTTCATGCCCTTGCTTGAAAATTCCCTGCGGCGCTTGAGATCCCAGTTGAGCAGTGCGCGTGTGATTTATCCGCCGAAATTTACTTTTGGGTTTGGACGGTACGCCGGGGGCAAACTGCCGGCGCCCGGCGATATTTCCCTGCTGGTTCAGCAGTTGAAAATCGTTGATGCTTTGTGTCAAGCCCTGGGCAAGGTCGGCGTCGCCGACCTGGTTTCAATTGCCCGCAATGAATTTGAACTTAGTGGGCGTCCCGTTGAATCGGATGCACGGAATACCCGGGGCGTTCCGTCTCCCGCCGGATCGCCATCGAGCGGGAAAACAGGAAACGACGCGTTGTATACAACCCAGCATTTCAAACTGGTGGTCAAGGCTAACGAAGCCGCCATATTTGATCTGCTGAATCTGCTGGCCCGGCTTCCCATGTTCACGGTGGTGACCTTGGTGGAGATGGAGAATCAGAAGCAAAGTTTCCGTGATGCCACGGGGGCGCCTGCTCCGGCGGCAGCCGGGGGAGCCGCTGAAGAATCTGCCGTCCATGGGAAGATCATCCTCGGTAAAGAACTGGTTGATCTGAGCCTGGAGCTGGATGTCTATCAATTTGCGCCCTCGCTGAATTTTAAGGAAAATGCCGGGAAGAAGTAAGCGGCCTGCCGCTCCGACTTGTCGGGGCAAGTGGGCCCTTGCCCGCAGCGGATGATGGGATATAGGCAGTGAGCGGTTGATGTAAATAGGTTAAAGAGAGTTCTTGGTTCTTCGCTAAAACCAAGGAGTTGGAGATTGAAAACGAAGAACGAAGAACGAAGAACAATCAAACTGAACGTCATGGGTATTTAACATGAATGCGGGCGCCGGCGGAATAACTAACTGGATCAAGACGGCTTACGATAAACTGGCGCTGTTTATCATTCTGTTTGTCCTGCTGGTGTCCGGCATCCTCCTGAGCGTGTTTGTGGATCATGAAAAAAATGTCCTGGCGGCGGCCCGCTGGAATCAACCGGATGTCCGCCCGAAAAATTCAATGCCCATCGACACGTCGGATCTCCAGGGAGCGCTTGAAAGTTTTTCGGAGCCTTTTCAGACGGGATACGGCTCCAATCGCATGATGGTGGCGGAAATACGTGTGGCTTGCGTCAAATGCGGCCGCCCGATTCCTGTCGCCGCCGAGGCGTGCACGTTCAAAAATTGCGGCGCTCCTCAGCCGACGAGCCAGAATGTGGAAGGGAAAGATACAGAGCTGGATCGCATGCCGGACGAATGGGAAAAGAAACATGGCCTGAACCCGACGGGGGACGATTCCCTGAAAGACGCTGATGGCGATCAGTTTTCCAATTTGGAGGAATTCCAGTGGGGCACCAATCCGCAAGATCCCAAGGATTATCCTCCGCCGGTAAGCAAGTTGCGCTGGATCAGAACCGGACGCATGTCACTGCCGTTGAGTTTCCAAAGCATCCAGCGGCCGGCCCTGGGCGAAGAGCGCTATGTCCTTAAAAATAGGAAAACCCAGCAGGATTACTATGTGAAAATCGGGGACAAGGTCGAGGGGTATGAAGTCGTTAACTGCGAGAAAAAGACGGAGGAAGTTGTGAAACCGGGATTTTCGACACCCATCATCGAAGATGTATCCGTCCTTAATTTGCGCAAGGATGATAAAGTTATTGCCTTGACTCTTGGCAAGGATGCCAGCCAGGGAGATATGGCGGCGGAACTCATTTTCTTGATTGATTGTTCAAAACCCTTTGTCAAAATAAACGATGTTTTGACCTTGAAAAATAATCAGTACAAGATTGTTGACATCCAGAAGGATATTGTTGTAGTATCCGATAATTTGACCGGGAAAACCACTTCGCTGGAGAAGGTTTCCCAAGCTGAATTACGGGCTGTTTTGGAGACTCTGGAAGCGAATCAACCTAATGTGCCGGCGAATGATTCTCGTGGTCAATAAATAATATGGAGCCGTCATGAATCGTTCTCTATTGGCTGTGTCAGCCGCGCTGGTGGTGATGTTCGGTTGGCATATTGTATTAAGCCTTGCTCAGGATGACGGCATTGCCGCTGATACCCCGGGGGAGCAAGCGCCCGCCCCGGCGGCAGGGGAACCCGTTACTGCGCCTGACGAGCCGTCGAACCCCGATGCCGTAGCGCCTGCCCGCAGTGCTTCGCCCAGCGATGCAGGCGGGCCACTTGCCGGCGACGTGGCCGCGCCCGCCGAAACACCAAAACCCGAATCTGTCAAGCCCGCGGAAGAAGTCAAACCGTCTGACACTCCCAAGACCAAGGCCGGGAAAGTCAAATCGGTTGAACCTGCGCCGGCTGTTGTGAAACCCCTTGAACCCAAGCCGGAGCAGTTTGATTTGGACCGGACGCCGCAGTCTACGGCAGCGGACGAGCCGGCGCGAACCACCCAGGTTGGGAAAAAGGCGCGGAAACAAGATGAGAAGAGGGAATCCTTCTGGAGCCGCATGTTTGGAAAAGGTAGCGATAAAGACGAGATAAAAACGCCGGCCGGGGAATCGTTGAAAGTCAAGTCCGCACCCGACGGCAAGCCATCCGAACCTGCATGGGCGCCGCTTGTTACGCCTGCCGAACCCAAACCGGCGGAAGCGATTGTCCCGTCGGCAGCCAAGGGGCCACTTGCCGGCGACGTGGCCGCGCCTGCCGCCCAGGTTGAGAAAAAGCCGGCGACCCAGGAAGAAATGCTGGCGGTTCAGGAAGAGGTCAGGCGCCAGGCCAAGGAAATCGAGGGCTTGAAAAACCTGGACTTGGCTTATCAGGCCATGAGCCGGAACGAATTTGATGAAGCTTTAAGGCTGTTCAACCTGGCGATGGGCGCCATGCCTGTGCGGCCCCATACGGTCGAAACCCGGAACAAAGCGCGCATGGCCCAGGCCCAATGCGAATATCGCATTGCGCTGAATAATTATCAGCTGGGGAGTTTGGCTGAGGCCAGGCAAGCGGCGAATCGGGTGCTGGGTTATGCGCCGACCCACAGGGAAGCCATGCGGTTGATCGAGCGGATATCCCGGACCGAAAGCAAAAAAGTGACGACGAAACCGACCCCGATCCGATTTTCTAAAGAGCATCTTGATAAAGAGCAGGGCATGAACAACGCCCTCAAACGGGGCAAGCAATACATGGCCGTTCACGAATACGAGAAGGCCATTTATGAGTTCAACAGTGTTCTGATCGAGGACGCGGGGAATGAGGAAGCCAACGCTAACCTGAAAAAGATCGCCGAGGGGGACTATAAACGCGAAACGTATCAGTATGACCGGATGCAGAAGGAAATGATCGCTCAAGTGCGCGATACATGGACGGCGCCGGTCAAGCAAGAAGTCAATCAGCAATTCAAGCCCATGGATCCGACGTTGGTCATCCCGCAGGAAAAACAGCGTTTGGTCAAGAAGCTGAACACGATCATTATTCCGGAATTGAGTTTCCGCCAGGCCAATATAGTGGATGTGATCAAGTATCTGGATCAGCAGAGCATTATCGCCGATAAGGAATCGGGCGCCGGCGATAAAGGCGTGAATATCATCCTGAACCTGAAACGCCCGGGTCAGGCCGGCGCCGCCGCGGCTCCGGCGGGTGGGGAGGCGGATATCTTCGGCGCCGAAGGACAGGTTGGCGGCATGGCGGCGTCCTCCTCCATTCCGCCCGTGACGCTGACTTTGCGCAATATTGTGTTGCTGGATGCGATCAAGTTTATCACGGAAGTCACGGGCCTTAAATTCCGCATCGAATCCAATGTCGTCATTATTACGCCGGCGGACGTGGTGGTGGGCGAAGTCATGACCCGGACCTATCGTGTCCAGCCCAATATGGGCGACATCATCGGCGGTTCCATGGTTGCGGGCGCCGGCGCAGGCGCAGGTGATGGGATCGGCGTGGGATTCGCGCCCGCGGCTACGGAACGCGGCGGAGATGTTAAAAAGTTTTTTGTGGAAGCCGGTGTGCCGTTTCCCGATGGAACCTCGATCAAGTATCAGCCCAGTTTGAACCTTCTTATCGTGGCCAACACGGCCGAGAATCTTGAAAAATTCGAACAGATTCTGGCGAAACTGAACGTGATTCCCGTCCAGGTCGAGATCGAGGCCCGGTTTGTGGAAGTTGCTCAAACGGATCTTGAGGAACTGGGCGTTGAGTGGTTGTTGAGCGACAATTGGATCGTGGCCCAGGATGCCAGCGCCGGCGCCGCCGTGCCGCTCAGCGCGCGGGAACGGATCCAGGTTAATAGAAACAGCTTCACCAAGGGATTGCGTGATTTCGACAGTACGCTCAGTCCCATTGCCGGCGGCAACATGGCGGGTATTCTATCGATTTCCTCCATCCTGACCAATCCCGAGTTGTCGTTTATTCTCCATGCCCTGGAACAGCGCAGTGGCGCTAATCTGCTGTCTGCCCCCAAGGTGACGACTAAAAGCGGCGCCAATGCCGAAATTAAAGTGGTGAAAGAGCTGATTTATCCGACCGAATTTGAGCAATCGACCCAGACGGCGGGACAGGCCGGCGGCGGCGTGATTGGCGGCGTGGCAATGACCCAGGTTGTGGTCACCCCCGGCGGGTTTCAAACCCGGGATACGGGCGTGATTCTCAGTGTGACGCCGGTGGTGGGGCCGGATGGCTTTACCATTGATTTGACCATGATGCCCCAGGTCGTTGAGCTGGCGGAATGGATTGATTATGGTTCCACTGTGATCGATCCCGGTGGAATAACGCGTCGCTTACCCATGCCTCAGCCGATTTTCCATTCCCGTTCCATTGCCACCAGTATCTCCATCTGGGACGGTCAGACCGTGGTCATGGGTGGATTGATTACGGAACAACAGACTACGACTTTGGACAAAGTTCCCTTCCTGGGTGATATTCCCCTGATCGGTTATTTATTCCAGAGCAAGACCAGTAATAGCGTTAAACGCAACCTGCTCATTTTTGTCACGGCCAACCTGGTTGATCCTGCCGGGAATAAAATTAACAAGGCGCCGGTGAATCTTGTCGGCGTTGCCAGTTCCAGTCAGGCTGCTACGCCGTAATCCATGGATGGGAATTTCCATCGTGTTAACCTGGGGTAGAGGCCGCCGCTCCGAGCAGCGTAAACTCTGTACCTGTCCCGTTCCAAACGGGACCGCGATCCCCCAAGACTGCTCCATACGCCAGTTTAGCGGGCTTAATTTATTGGCTCGCCACTCTGCCCGGCGCGGGACAAGCGCGCTTGCCACGCACCCCGGTATGGTCGCGACTGGATATTGGGTGTTCGAATCGTAACTCAATGGGGGCGACGGTTCGGCCGTTAGAATTATTTCGCCTCCGGCGGGCACAGTGAGAGCAACCTCCCGGCTACACCGGAGCGGCTTCGCCGAGGCGAGCAGGGTCGTAATGCTTTGATGAAGAATCGCCGCCCTCAGGCGGCTCCCACTTTAAAAGTCGGTTGCGGCGACAACATATCCTTCGGGAACTTACCATTATGACCTCGCGAGTGCTTCTGGTTGACGCCTTGAACATTGTCTATCGTTCGTTTTATGCCATCGCCGGCCTGGCGACATCGTCCGGCCGTCCGACCAATGCCGTATACGGGTTTATCAAAACACTGATGCAGTTGGAGCGAATCTGGCAGCCGACGCACTGGCTGGTTGTCTTTGACGGGGGAGTGCCGGCGGAACGCCTGGCCCTTTGCCCGGCCTATAAGGCCCAACGTCCGCCAATGCCGGATGCCCTGCGTGCCCAGTTCCAGCCGCTGGAAACCTATTTGGACGGCGCATTGATTCCCCGCGCGCGACTGGAGGGAAAGGAAGCGGATGACGTGTTGGCCTCGGTGGCCGCCCGCGCCGCGGCGGAAGGTTTTGATGTCCTGGTGGTTTCCAGTGATAAGGACCTTATGCAGATTGTTGATGAGCGCGTGGCGATGGTGGGGCCGGGCAAGGTTGCTGAAAGGGAAGGTCCGGATTATGTCCTGCGTAAAACCGGGGTGCGCCCGGATCAGATCGTGGATTGGCTGGCCTTGACGGGCGACAGCTCGGATAATATTCAGGGCGTTCCCGGCGTCGGCGCGAAAACCGCGTCCAAATGGCTGAGCCAGTGGGAGTCGCTCGATGGTCTCTGGCGGAATCTGGACGCATTGCAGCCCGATAAACTGCGGCAGGCGTTGGTTGAGCATCGAGAGGTTGTCCTTCGCAATGTGCGTTTGATCCGGCTTCAGAGGGATATCGAGTGTTTTTCAGCGCTGGATGCCTTGAAGCGTCACCCGCCGGATGCCCGGCGGCTGAAAACCTTTTTTGAGGACATGGAATTCTATTCTTTGGCGAACAAACTCAGTGAACCCATCTTGCTGTGACCCGCGCGTTGGCTTCAGTAGCGCCGGGTTTATCCCGGCGACGGATGGGGTTGGCGAGGACCGTTTGACGATCGACCAGGCCCAACTGCTGACGCCTTCTTGAGACGGAATTAAGCATGAGATTTACTCGCCCATTCAAAATCATCCTGGCGATCCTCGGATTGCTCGCGCTCTTTGCCGCCGGGCTTATCCTGCGCCGGATGGTCGTGCAATCCCAGTATGCGCTGTCTGGCCAGGTTCTGCCGTTTAATCTCGAAAGCGCGCTTGAATTTCGATATGTGCGGATGTTGTATGAAGGCCGCCCGTTGCCGGCCATTGATGACAAAATCCAGGCGCCGGAGGGGGTCGTCGTTCGGGAGACATATACCATCGGCGCGGAATATATCTATGCGTGGGTGGCGAAATTGCTTCCCGGGAACATGGCATTGTCCGAGCGCGTGCGCTGGGTGGCGACGGGCTGGTTCTGTTTGGGGATCCCCTTGATGGGACTATGGCTATGGGGGTGGCTGAGATCAGGATGGGCGGCGGGCATCGGGGGGGCGTATTATGCCGTGTCGCTGGCGAGTGTCATGCGATCGAGCGGGCAGGAATTGTCGCATGAGAATTTTGCCTTGCCTCTTTTGATCGGTCATTTTGCCCTGGGCGCCCTAGCGGCGGGACAGGACCGGAGGCGGGTGTTCGGAGTCTTGGCGGCATTCTCGGCCGCGTTATTGGGGTTGGCGCTGGCCACGTGGGATTTAATTCAATATTACATTGTCGTTTGGGCGGTGCTCCATTACTTCCGCTTGATCGGCGGTCGGTTTTTTGAGGCGCCACGCCGCCGAATACAATGGGGTTTGATTCTGCTGGCCCTCGCGATCACCGGCCTGTTTAATCCTTACCTGCGTGCCCATGGGTTCTTGACCTCGCCGGCCATGGGGCTCGTGTATGGAATTGGGATCGGCATTCTGATTCAACAGGCGGCGCCCGAATGGAAGGGCCTGGCACGTGGGATGACGGTTGCGCTGGTGGCGCTGATTCCCCTGGGCCTGGTCCTGCTCGTCGGAAGCTATGGCGCTGCCTATGGTCATTTTGGCGAGTTGGTATGGGCCAAAATCCAGTTTCTCAATCAGAAGCCGGCGGATCCGGCGCTCCTGACCTTTGCCCAGCGGATCCTATGGACGCCGGCGTTGCATTCCGCAAATTGGCAGTTGACAAAAACGCTGTTTCCTGCGACACTACCCCTGTTTGGATTGAGTTTGGTCATCATCAACTGCCTGGCGCGTTGGCGCTCGGATCCTGAAATCATTCATCTGCTGTGGTTTGGCGGTATTTCACTTCTGGCTTTCATTCTTTTCGTGCGTTTTCATGTTTTTCTGATTATTGCCGTGGCCGCCTTGCTGGGCTGGGCCGCTTTTTGGGCTTGCCCGCCGGCGGCGATCCGTGAATCCGGGAAGAGGCCATGGTGCCGCTGGCAAAGTGTCGTTAGCGTTGTCCTGCGCGGCATCATGATCCTGCTGTTGCTGGCAGGCGTGGGGGTTGAAGCCGGCCATGTCGTGCGCGATCCGACGCGCTGGGGGAGCAACCTGGCGTATTTATCCCAGAAACAGGAACTGATTCAATGGCTGAAAGAGAATTGCGTAGAAGGGCCGGTCCTCGCGAACTTTGGAATCAGCGCTTTTGTGTTGACCTATGCCGACTGCTCCATTGTATTGCATCCGAAATTTGAGTCGCCTGAAATCCGCCAGCGGGTTGAAACCTACGGTGAAACCTTATTCAAATCGAATGAAGCCTGTTTTCGAGACTGGGCAGACCGGCAGAGCGCCGTCTGGCTGATCTATTCGTTGGGAGAATTTGCCGCTGAGCGCCCGGAATTGCAAATGCGCTATTGTGCCAATGCGCTTCAGCCGCCAGCGGATGCGGCGGCGCGCCTTTTTGAATATCGGCCTGACCGCGGGCGGTATTTTCAGTGGTTATGGGGGAACGCGAAATACCGGGTATTCCGGATCATCCGCAGAGCGGATGAGCTTCAGGCGGCGCGCTATGCCGAGGATGCCGATCGGGATCTCTCGCGCGGGGATCTGGCAGGGGCCGAGAGTAAGGCGTCATTGGCCCTGATGTACGACCCGCACGCTAATCATGCCCAGAAAGTGCTCTTGCATGTCGGGTCGCTTAGGGAGAAAGGCATCCGGTAGCGCCTTATATCTCAAGGAACTGCTGCAAATAACACGAATATCCACTCGTGGCGCGTGGCGAGCCAATCATGAAGGAAAGAGGAGCATTAGTGACATTACATTAACGATATCCGCAATTGAATATTCGATGCGGATCAACTGTTCATATTTCCGGGGTGTGTTGCCCAAATGAGTGTTTGTCCAATTTTACGCCTTACGGCGTCACTACCAACCATGAAGCGTTCACCAAAGACTATTCCCTCTGCCGGCCGCCTGGCACGGATTTGCGTCACCGGCGGCATTGCGTGCGGCAAGAATCTGGCGGGCGCCACGCTGGCGAAACTGGGGGTGCCGGTCATTGACGCCGATCAGGTTTGCCACGCCATGATGCAATCGGGCGGGCCGTTCTTTAAACGCCTTGTGGCCGCGTTTGGGGAAGGGATCGTGGGGAGCGACGGAGAAATCGACCGGGGTTTTCTGGGACGCCGGGTGTTTGCGGATGAGAAAGAATTAAAGCGGCTGAACCGGCTGGCGCATCCGGGGGTTATGCGGACTATTGAGGCATGGATCGTGGAACAGGCCGGCGGCGGCGCCGGTCGGCTCGGTATCATTGTCGCCTTGGTGCCCCTGGTCTACGAGGCGGAATGGGAGCGGGCGTGGGATTGGATTATTTGCGTGGGCGCCCCCATGTCCGTTCAGGTGGAGCGTCTGAAACTGCGGGGATTGACGCCGGCCGAGGCGCGGGCGCGGATCGCGGCGCAGTGGCCGGTGGAAGAAAAAATGCGGCGCGCCGATTACGTGGTGTTTAACGGCGGAACACCGGATTGTGCCCGGCGGCAGACCGTCAGGATATTCGATGATATTGTGCAACACATGGAGAAAAAGCATGGAAGAAACCCGTCGACGAGATGACATCAAACAAAGATCCATGCGACCCGGTCGCGTGAAACGAAACAGTCCAGAGAGGTCACCCATGTCTAAGATATACGTTGATTCCTCGCCGGTGCGCCGCAATGAGAACAATGGCGGATCGTATGCGCCGACCAAAGAATCTCCGGCTTCGGTGAACGGGCCGCCGGCGCCCGGCGGCAACGGCGCGGCGCCTGGCGCCGGTAAGGTCCATGATTCGACAGGGAATGCTCAAATCATGCATCTTTCCGATCTCCAGCAGAAATTGGTGCCGGAGCTTCATGCGCTGGCCGATAAATACGGGCTCGCGGACTTGGGGGCCCTGCGCAAACACGAGCTGATTTTTGAGATTCTGAAAGTCAATGCCCGTTTGAACGGAACGATTTTCGGCCGGGGTGTCCTGGAGATTCTTCCGGATGGATTTGGTTTCCTCCGATCGCCCTATTACAACTATCTGCCCTGTCCGGAGGATATTTATATCTCGCCGTCCCAGATCCGCCGTTTTGCCCTGCGCACGGGCGACTTGGTGGAAGGGGAAATCCGGTCTCCGAAGGACAAGGAACGTTTTTTTGCGCTCCTGCGGGTGGAGAAGGTCAACGAGGGCGATCCTGAAAAGTCGCGGGGCAAAGTGCCGTTCGAAAACCTGACGCCCCTTTTTCCTCAGAAACGTTTTCTGCTGGAGCGGGAACCGGCGGAGATTTCCATGCGGGTGATGGATATTTTCACGCCCATCGGTATGGGCCAGCGCGGTGTGATTGTGGCGCCGCCCCGCACCGGCAAAACCGTGCTGCTGCAGAAGATCGCCAACAGTATTTCCGCCAATCATCCGGATGTTTATCTGATCGTCCTGCTGATTGATGAGCGTCCCGAGGAAGTGACGGATATGGTTCGCAATACGAAGGCGGAGGTGTTGAGTTCCACCTTTGATGAGCCGCCGGAACGCCACGTCCAGGTGGCCGAGATGGTCATTGAAATGGCCAAGCGCCTGGTGGAGAGCGGACGGGATGTCGTGATCCTTCTGGACAGCATTACCCGCCTGGCCCGGGCCTACAACACCCTGGAGCCTCATAGCGGTAAAATTCTCTCCGGCGGTGTGGACTCCAATGCCCTGCATAAGCCAAAACGTTTCTTCGGCGCCGCCCGTAATATCGAGAATGGCGGCAGTCTGACAATTATCGCCACCGCGCTGGTGGATACCGGTAGTCGCATGGACGAGGTGATTTTCGAGGAATTCAAGGGCACCGGCAATATGGAATTGTGCCTGGACCGGCATCTGGTGGATAAGCGGATCTTTCCGGCCATCAATATCGAAAAATCCGGAACACGCAAGGAAGAATTGCTTCTGCACCCGGATGAATTGAGTAAAATCTGGATTTTACGCAAGGCGTTGAACGGCGTGCCGCCGGTAGAGGTGATGGAGTTGGTTGTGACGCGGCTGAAAAAAAACAAGAGCAATGCCGAGTTTCTCATGTCACTCCACGAGTAAGGCCCCGGCGCGGGTGCCTGATGTTTGGAATATTCCGCCTCCGGTGGACAATATTGCCTGACTTGATACGGCGTCTTGTTGCCGTTTCAGATGGCGCCACGCGCTTGCGCACTCCAAGGTCGTCGCCCTCTTGAAGGTAAATAAGCACGCCTTGATTGCCGGCTTGAACTGGTTTGCCGGTTCATGGTATAAAACAAGCTGAAGTTATTTTGGTAATTGATTGCCGCCGTCCGCGCCGCGTTAAAAAGGATGATCGTCTCATGAAGGTAAAAGTTGAAAAAGCGGGGCCTTGCCGCAAGTTGCTGAATATCGAAGTGCCCGCGGATGTTGTTGCGGCTGAGTTTGCGAAAGTCATCGAAGCCTGGGCCCAGGCGGCCCGAATCCCGGGGTTCCGCAAGGGAAAAGCCCCCCTGGCGCTGGTGGAAGGTCATTATGCGAAAGATATCCAGGAGGAAGTCAAGGAGCGTTTGATTGCCGGCACCTATCGGGAGGCCTTGAAACAGGAACAGCTTGATCCCGTGAACATTCTCAATCTGGACGTGACACTGGATAAGGGAAAGCCGATGACCTATAAGGTCACGCTGGATGTTCCGCCGGAATTCAAACTGCCCAGGTATAAAGCGATCTCCCTCAAAGGTAATCCGGTGGAAGTGACTGACGAGCAGGTTCAAATCCGGCTGGATCTTCTGCTGGACCAGCTCGCCAAATACGATCCGGTGGAGGGGCGGGCGGTTCATAAGGGCGATCTGGCCCAGATTGATTACGAGGGAACCTGCGAGGGGAAACGGGTCGGCGATTGGGATAAACAAGCCGCCGGACTGGGGCAGGGCAGGGATTTCTGGGTCATGGCCGATGAAAATTCGTTTTTGCCCGGATTCGACACGGGTTTGCTGGGCCTGGCGGTGGGGGATCGTAAGGAAATTACTGTGACCTTTCCTGCCGATTTCAAAGTCAAGACCATGGCCGGCCGGACGGCCCTGTACCAGGTGACGCTCAAAGCGATCCGTGAAAAGAAACGGCCGGCGGTCGATGCGGCGCTGCTCAAGGAATTTCAGGTGGATTCGGAAACGGCCTTGCGGGCCAAATTGCGGGAGGCGCTCCTCGGGGAGGCGCGGTTACGTGAAAAGGAACGGTTGAAAGATGAAATCTGCCGTTTTCTCCTGGCCAAGACGTCTCTGGAGCTTCCTGAATCGCTGGTTCAGGAGGAAACCCGGAACATGTTTGCGTCCATGATCCGTGAGCACCTCATGCGCGGCATGACCCGGGAAGAGGTGGAAGGCCAGCGCGACCAGTTGCTGTCCCTGGCGACTAAATCGGCCGGGGATAAGGTGAAACTGGGATACATTCTGCATCGCATCGCCGAAGAAGACAAAATCGCCGTGGCGGACACGGAAGTGGATGCCGCGGTTCAGCAGATGGCGCTGCGGTATCGGGTGACTCCGGAGGAATTACGTAAAACGCTGGAAGAGAAGAAGGAATTGGAGTCCATCCGCTACGAGGTGCGGATGAATAAAACGCTGGAGATGATTCTGGAAAACGCGAAGGTGGGAGAAGAGGGGTTTTTCAAACGATTGATCGGCGGTTAAATATTTCTTCCGATAAATCTATAACCTGCGAGGAGACCATGAGTATTAAAAATCAGATGCTGGTTCCAATGGTTGTCGAGCAGACGGGGCGCGGGGAACGCGCCTATGACATTTATTCGCGCTTGTTGAAGGATCGGATTGTTTTCCTGGGCACCGCGATCAATGACGAGGTGAGCAGTCTGGTGGTGGCGCAATTGCTGTTTCTGCATGCGGAGGATGCGACCAAGGAGATCAGCTTCTACATCAATTCGCCGGGCGGCTCGGTCACCGCCGGCATGGCCATCTACGACACCTTGCAGTTCGTCAAATGCGATGTCGCCACGTATTGCGTCGGCCAGGCCGCCAGTATGGGCGCCATTCTGCTGGCGGCGGGAACGCGGGGGAAACGGTTTGCTTTGCCGCATTCGCGCATCATGCTCCATCAACCCCTGGGCGGCATGGAAGGTTCGGCCGCCGACATCGGCATTCATGCGCGGGAAATCCTGAGAGTGCGCGATATTCTAAACGGGATCATCGCCCTGCATTCCGGCAAGTCCGTGGAAGAGGTGGCGCGGGACAGCGATCGGGATTATTTCATGAGCGCGGAAGATGCCAAGACCTACGGTCTGGTTGACGAAGTGATCGTCAGCCGCAAGGACGCGGTCCCGAAGAAATAAAGGAGAAAATGTCATGGCCAAGCGGGCAGTCAATCATTGTGCTTTTTGCGGCCGGCCCGAAACCCAGGTCCGGCAGCTGATTGCCGGTCCCGGAGTCAATATTTGCGATGCCTGTGTGGAACTGTGCGCCACCGTTATTCAGCAGGGAAAGGATGCCGGGCCCGCCGCGTCCAGTGGGCGCTCCCTGCGCGTGCCGCCGCCTCACGAAATCAACGCGTTCCTGAATGATTATATCATTGGCCAGGAATTTGCCAAAAAGGTTCTGGCGGTGGCTGTCCACAACCATTACAAACGTTTGTTGCAGGAATCCCATTTTCCCAAGGACAGTCCTCTGGCGAAAGTCGAAATCCAGAAGAGCAACATCCTGCTGCTCGGCCCGACGGGAAGCGGTAAAACCTTGCTGGCCCAGACGCTGGCCCGCGTGCTGGATGTGCCTTTCAGCATCTCGGATGCCACGCCGCTGACCGAGGCCGGTTATGTCGGCGAAGATGTGGAAACCATCCTCCTGCGGTTGATTCAGGCGGCTAATATGGAAGTGGCCCGCGCGGAAACGGGGATCATCTATATTGACGAAATCGACAAGATAGGGCGCAAGGCGGAAAACGTGTCCATCACCCGCGACGTGTCCGGCGAAGGGGTTCAACAGGCCTTGCTGAAAATCATCGAAGGCACGACCGCCAATGTCCCGTCCCATGGCGGCCGCAAACATCCCCAGGAGCAGTTCATTAAAATCAATACGGAAGGCATTTTGTTTATCTGCGGCGGCGCGTTCGTCGGCTTGGAGGAGATTGTTCGGCGCCGGATGGGTGTCCACAGTGTTGGATTTCGAAACGGCGGCAAGGATGAGGAAGAACGGTCGCCCCAGGCTCTTCATAGCGGGGATCGCGCTGCAATCCTGAGCGCCGTGGAGCCCGAGGATTTGATTCGGTTCGGCCTGATTCCCGAATTTGTGGGCCGCCTGCCGGTCGTGGCCGTGCTGGGAGACTTGACGGAAAACGAGATGGTCCGGGTCCTTACCGAACCCCGGAACAGCATGGTGCGGCAATACGAAAAACTGATGGCCATGGAAGAAATCAAATTGACCTTTGCCCCTTCAGCCCTGAAGGAATTGGCGCGGCTGGCCATCCGGAAAAAAACAGGAGCCCGGGGGTTGCGCGCCATCCTGGAGCGGGTGATGCTGGATATCATGTATGAAGCGCCGATGAAGAGGCAGGTCAAGGAATGCCACATTACCAAGGCGGTCATTGACGGCCATGTCCCGGCCATGGATCGAAATGGATCGGCGCCGGAAGGCAAGGATCAGAAATCCGCCCGCAATGCCCCGGCCGGGGCGGAACCTGCGCGGCCGTCAGCGGCCGAACGCGTGGCGTGAAATGAATTTTGCGCTGGGCGCAAAATTCATTCAGGTTTCTTTCAAAGGGCCCAGGGGCTTGTTGTGTTCGTCCAGGGCCAGAATCATGGGGCGTTGGCGGCGGGCCTCGCTGGTGGGAACCGGGGTGAAAGCGAGAATCACCAGGCGGTCGCCAACGGCGCCAAGATGGGCCGTGGGACCGTTCAGGCAGATGATGCCGGATCCCGCTTGGCCGGGAATGGCATAGGTTTCAAACCGCTGACCGTTAGCCAGGTTGGAGACCAGCACTTTTTCGTAGGGTAAAAGCTGGACAGCGTCCATCAGGTCGCGGTCAATGGTGAGACTGCCTTCATAATCCAAATTCGCCTGGGTTACCCGCGCCCGGTGCAATTTTGACTTCAACATGATCGAATACATGGCGACACTCCTCGGTGATGATTGGAATTTCGCGCGTTGCCGCACAACCTTCAAACCATGACAGCATAGACGGATGATCGCCGCAGATCAAGCGCGAGGAATGCATGAAAGTAATGCCTCAGTTACGGGTGAGGGGTGTAGCGGCAGTTCGCCAGAACTGCGGATTGCCCCGACTCTCTTGTGAGGTCGGGGCCACTACACCTGAAGCCCTCTGCCCAATTCGATTGCGCCGCCATGTCCGCCATGTAACTGAGGGGTTGCGAATTAAATTAGGCGTGACCTTTGTTCTTGGCGCCGCCGTTTGCTTTCTGGCCGTTTGGGCGTATGGCCGCGAGGTGTCAGTAACGTTGCTATACACGGCGGACTTGCACGGGCATCTTGGCGGGGTGCTCTCGGATCGGGAAGCGGAACGCGGCGGCGGATTGCTTCGCTGTGCATCGCTGATTCGGACCATCCGGCAACAGGAACCCAATGTCCTTTTGATCGACGGCGGCGACCTGTTCCAAGGCTCCGCTGAAAGCTATCTGACCCGGGGTGACGTCGTGATCGATGCGGTCAAGGCCTTGCGCTATGACGCCCTGGTGACGGGCAACCATGAATTTGACTGGGGGGTCGCCAACCTGGTGCGTCTTTACACCAAGGCGAATATTCCGGTATTGGCGGCCAATATAACGTCCGATACCCCGCCGGCCGGCAAGCGCTATCCTTGGAAGCCGTTTCTGGTCAAAGAGATGGGTGGCGCGCGGGTGGTGATCGTCGGTTTGGCCAATCCGCTGACGCCCGGCTGGATCCGGCCGCGACTCCTGGATGGATTGCGCTTTGATCAATCCGTGGCGACGCTCCGGCGTGTCCTGCCGGCGGCACGCGAACAGCATCCGGATGCCCTGGTGCTGGCCGCGCATCAGGGCTATCGCCAATGGGGGGATAATGCTGCCAACGAAATCAATGCCATCACCCGCGCGTTCCCGGAGTTGGACGTTATTCTCGGGGCGCACACGCATGCGTCTGTTGAAGGCCTGGAGCTCCAGGATAGCGCGTATATTCAGCCGGGATGCCATGGGCTCTGGCTGGCGATAGTCCGCTTGAAGATTGATACGGAGCGCCATTGCGTAACAAAACGAACGGCGGAACTGATCCCCGTGGATTCGGCGGTCAAGCCGGACCCCGCGCTGGAGTCGTCCTGTGCGGGAGCGATGAAAGACGCGCAAGCCTATCTGAACCGGGAGATCGGGCGCGCCGCCGGTCAGCTCCTGGCCCAATCCCGTTTTCCGGGCCAATCTCAGGTCCAGACGCTCATTGCTCGCGCCATTCTCGATGCGGTTGAGGCGGACGTGGTGTTTCACGGGACTCTGACCGAAGGATCGCTGGCTATGGGGCGGATTACGATGAGAGATGTCTGGCGGATTGTGCCGTATGAAAACACGATCGGCGTGGCCCAACTCACGCTGGGGGAATTGAAAGAGATATTGGAAGAAAACAGCCGGTATTTGAATTCAGATCAATTCCGGGGTGTGTACGGAGTGACCTACGCCATCGTCAAGCCCAAGTCGGCAAAATCCGGGAATTGCGAGGTGCAGAAAATCCGCTTAACGGATGGTCACGTGCTTCAGGAAGGCGATCGGATCAGGGTGGCGTTCAACAGTCACGACCTGGCGGCAGCCGGTGTCCGTTTTCCGCGCCTGAGGGAAATCGTGGACCGCCCTACGTCCCGGTTGGAGGAAACGGCGGTGGATACGCGGGAGGCGGTCATCGCCTATATCCGGAAACACCAGCCGCTGAAAGAAGAGGCCGGCGCGGGTGCCCGGATTGTGCGGGAATCCCGCTCCCGGTAGTGCGGGGCATAGATAACTCCCGCTGGATTGAACGCTCCCTTCCTGTTATATTAACAAATCGCCACAGACTCTTTTCAGCGGAAAACGACCATGAATAATGAATGGATTACCATTGCGGGCGCCCGCGAACACAACCTGAAGAATATCACGGTCAGACTGCCGCGCAATCGTTTGACGGTGATAACGGGCATGAGCGGTTCCGGCAAGTCATCACTGGCGTTCGATACGCTTTACGCGGAAGGTCAGCGCCGTTATGTGGAAAGTCTGTCCGCCTACGCGCGCCAGTTCCTGGAACAGATGCAGAAGCCGGAGGTGGATTACATCGAGGGATTGTCGCCGGCGATTTCGATCGAACAGCGGACAGCAGGTTCGAATCCCCGCTCGATTGTGGCCACCAGCACGGAAATCTACGATTACCTGCGTTTGCTGTTCGCGCATATCGGCCGCCAGCATTGCCCGTCCTGCGGCAAGCCCGTGACCCAGCAGACGGCTGAGGAAATTGTGGAACGGCTCCTGCAATTACCGATCCGGACGAAACTGGTCTTGCTGGCGCCGCTTATCCAGGGCCGGAAAGGACGGCATGAGGATATTTTTGACGGTATGCGCCGCCAGGGGTTCGTTCGCGCCCGGGTTGACGGAACGCTGGTTGAGTTGGATCAAGTGTCCGCGCTGGATAAGAAAAAGAAACATGTCATTGACGTGGTCATTGACCGGCTTATTATCACCAAGCTGATCCGCTCCCGCCTGACGGATTCCACCGAGCTGGCGCTTCACCAGGGGAACGGTCTGATGATCGTCCTGCACGAGGATAATGGGCAATGGCGCGAGACGCTGTATTCGGAAAAACACGCCTGCCCCGATTGCGGGATCAGCTTCGAGAAGCAGACGCCGCGCCATTTTTCCTTCAACAGCCCCTATGGGGCCTGTTCTTCATGCTCGGGGCTCGGCATCCGCATGGTGTTCGATGAAGACCTCGTTGTGCCCAACCGCGAACTTGCCATTGAAAAGGGCGCCATTCACGCCTGGCGGCGCGGCGGCCGGCGCTTGATTATTTACTATAATGGGTTGTTGCGGGCCCTGGCCCGTCATTATAAATTTGATCTCGACACGCCGTTCCGGGAGTTGCCGGAACGCATTCAGGATATTTTACTTCATGGATCCGGAGGCGAGTCGGTGACCTTTGGTTTTTGGCGCGGCGGCGCCTGGCGCCAATACGAAAAGCCGTTTGAAGGCATCATTCCCAACCTGGTCCGGCGCCATGCGGAAACCGACAGCGAACTCACTAAGAAGCGGCTGGAGCAATACATGGGCCGCCGCCCTTGTTCCGATTGCCGCGGTGCCCGGCTGAAGCCCGAAATTATCGCCTGCACCGTTAATGGCCGATCGATCGTGGATGTCTGCCGCATGTCGGTCAAGGATGCTCAAGCCTTATTTGATCACCTGGAGATGACGGCCCAGGAGGAAAAAATAGCGCGCGAGGTGATCAAGGAAATCCGCCAGCGCCTGCGTTTCCTCGTTGATGTGGGGCTGGATTACCTGACACTGGATCGGGAAAGCGGTACCCTGTCGGGGGGCGAAGCCCAGCGCATCAGGTTGGCGACGCAAATCGGGTCCGGCCTGGTCGGCGTGCTGTATGTGCTGGATGAGCCCAGCATCGGCCTGCATCACCGGGATAACCAGCGTTTGATTGAGACGTTGAAGCGCCTACGGGACCTGGGCAATTCGGTGGTCGTCGTCGAGCACGACGAAGACACGATTCGCCAGGCGGATTACGTGGTGGATCTTGGACCGGGAGCCGGTCGGCACGGAGGCGAGGTGGTATTTGCGGGCAGTCCGCAGTCCCTGCTGGCCGATCCGCGGTCGCTGACGGCGCGGTATCTGAATCACGCTCTGCAGATCGACATTCCCAGCCGGCGGCGGCCTTCGGTGAACGGTTTTGTGTCTGTCGTCGGCGCCCGGGCAAATAATCTGAAGAACATCACCGTGAATATTCCGCTCGGCCTGTTGGTTTGTGTCACCGGCGTATCCGGCAGCGGCAAAAGCACCTTGGTGGATGATATCCTGCGCCGTGCCCTGTTCCGCCACTTCTATGGATCCAAAGAGAGGCCGGGTCTGCACCGCGGCCTCACCGGTCTGAATCAGCTGGATAAGGTCGTGGTCATTGACCAGACGCCTATTGGCCGGACGCCGCGAAGCAATCCGGCCACCTACACGGGCGCGTTTTCGCTCATCCGGCAGTTGTTTGCCGGGTTGCCGGTGTCCAAGGTGCGGGGTTACGGGCCTGGCCGGTACAGTTTTAACGTCAAGGGGGGACGTTGCGAGAAGTGCCGCGGGGATGGTATTCTGAAGATCGAAATGCATTTTCTTCCTGATGTCTATGTGACCTGCGAACAATGCCGGGGGCGCCGCTATAATAGCGAGACGCTGGAAGTGAAATACAACGGTAAGACCGTTGCCGAAGTGCTCGAAATGACCATTGATGAGGCGCTGGATTTTTTTAGCCGCATTCCCGCCCTGCGCCAGCATTTGAAAACACTCTCGGAGGTGGGACTGGGCTATGTCCAGCTGGGCCAGTCGGCCACGACGCTGTCGGGGGGCGAAGCCCAGCGGCTGAAGCTGTCCTCGGAACTGAGCCGGAAGGCCACCGGGCGAACATTATACCTGCTGGACGAGCCGACGACCGGACTGCATTTTGCCGATATCCAGAAATTGCTCAATGTGCTCGAGCGCCTGCGCGATGCCGGCAACACGGTGGTCGTGATCGAACACAATGTTGAAGTTATCAAAACGGCGGATTATATTATTGACCTGGGCCCGGAAGGCGGCGACGCCGGCGGCGCCATCGTGGCCGAAGGAACGCCCGAGCAGATCGCCGCTTGCGAGCGATCCTATACGGGGGTGCTCTTGAAACGTATACTGAGGAAACCAGCGGAATGGAACAAGACGGAATGAACTTGCATAATCCGCAGATCTCAAGGCCGCCTGGCCGGCGCCGGATTTCAGTGTTCGGCTTTAGGCGGTGTCCAGCCGTTTCGATCCGGATATTTCTCATCGGATATCTGGTGATCGGCCTGCTGGCGTTTTCAGCGTTGGCGGCGGAGGAGGCGCCGGCGGACCTGTTGACGGAAGGCCAGGTGGCCTTGGAAGATGAGTTGTTTGAGCTGGCCCAAAAGAAAACGGAACAATATCTGAAAACCGGGGCGCTCACGCCGGAGGATAAGCTGGCCGGCGCGATTCTGTTGGCCCAGGCCTTCCACGGGCAGAAACGATATCAGGACATGCTCGACGTATTGGCCGCCAGCCGGAAGCGAGCCGTGGGGACACCCCGGGCGGAAGCCTTCGATTTCTGGATGGCCATGGCGTGCTTCGAGCTGGGGCAGTGGTCCCGGGCGCTGGAGTGTGTCCGGGATTTTGAAAAGAAATATCCGGCCAGCCCTTATCAGCCGCGTGTACTCCGGCTTCAGGCATGGTCTTTCATGAAGCTGGGAAAACAGACCGAAGCCATTGATTGTTTTGATCGGTTTGCCGGCCGCTACGGCAATTCCCCGGAAGGCCCGGCCAATTTGCTGGATGGATCCAAGGCGCTGATCGTGGCGGGGCATGGTGAAACGGCGCGGGATGTTCTGGAAAAACTGATGGCGCTAAACTTGGACGACCGGATCGGCCAGGAGGGTCGAAGCCTCCTGGGCCGTATTTACCTCTCGGAAAAAAAATGGGAACAAGCCCGCCTGATTGTTATGCCGCTCATTGATCGGAAAAATGTGCCGGATGGATTGCGCGCTTCCGCCTTTTTTTGCCTGGCGGATATCGCGGAAACACAATCCAACCTGGTGACGGCCCTGAGCCTGCTTGATAAATGCTCGGAGAAGGTCGCGAATCCGGCGCTGAAGGAGGAGGTGAACCTGCGGAAAGGAAAGCTCCTGCTGGATATGGGGAAGATTGACGAGGGTGTGACTCTCGTGCGCGGCTTTGTGTCCGGCCAGACGACCAATACGGCGGCCCGGGAGGTACAGATAGAATTAGCCCAGACCCTGCTGGCCCGGGGGTTGAATGACAAAGCGCTCATCGAGTTTCAGAATTATCTTGAGACGTTTTCAGCTCCGGAAGGCATCCTGCAGGCCTATCAGGGGAAAGGGTGGGCGTTGTTGAATTTGGGGCGCACGATCGAGGCGGCCGCCTCGTTCGAGCGAGCGGTTGATGCGGCTGCATTGCCGGAGGAGAAGGCCTATTGCCGTTTCAAAGTGGCCGACTGTCACTTTGCGGGGGGGCAATACAAGCTGGCTAAAGAGTCCTACGAACGGGTCATCGCGCAGATCCCTGAAAGCATGGTGGCGGAACAGGCTCTGTTCCAGGTGGCGGAGTGCCGGGTCCGTCTGGGCAACCTGTTGGAGGCGGAATGTTTGTTCTGGGAAGTGGCGGACCGGGATGGCGGCGGACCGCTGGCGGCGAAAGCGCTGTTGCGGGTAGCGGAATTGCGGCAACAGCAAGGGTGTGAAGCGGATGCTCGGGCTGTGTACCGGTTAATCCTGGCCGAAGGCGACAAGTCAGCCCGCGCGCGCGCGGTGTGCGGCCTGGCGTTCCTGGAATACCGGCTGGGCCGCTTTCAGGAAGCGCTGGTGGGATTTCAGAACGTCGTGCAGTCATACTCCGGCAGCGATGTGACCGATCTGGCCGCCTGCCTGAGCGGCTGGTGTTATTCCCGCCTGGGACGGTATGACCAGGCACTGACCACGTTCCGGGATTTTATCCGTCAGTATCCGCGCTCGCCGTGGGCCGCCGATGTCCGGTTCTGGCTGGCGGAACAGGATTATAATCGCCGTTTGTATGGCCGGGCTGAAACCGTCTGGGTCAGCCTGGCGAAGGAATATCCGCAAGCGTCGGCCGCGGACAAAGCGCTGTTCTGGGCGGGGCGCTCCGCTCTGAAACAGAATGAATTTCGCCGGGCCAGGGATCACTTCTCGCTGTTGATCAAGAATTATCCGTCCAGCGAGCGGCGTCCGGATGCCCGATTCTACCAGGGCGAGGCCATGTGCGAACTCGGCGAATTCGCCGGCGCCATCCTCATTTTTGATGAAATCATCAGGCAGTGGCCGGAAAGCAATCTGGCTGAGGCCGCCTGGTTTCGCAAGGGGGATAGCCAGTTCACGCTGGGCGCCGAGGACCCGAAGCGTTATGAAGAGGCCGTGGCTTCCTATCAGCAGATTGTGGAACGGAGCAAGGTGGCGGAGCTGTCAAAAATGCAGGCGGAATATAAAATCGGGCGTTGTCTTGAAAAAATTGACCGAACCGTGGAAGCTTTTGAACGTTACATGAAAGTGGTTTATGGTTATTTTAAATATCCGGACTTGAAACCGCAGGGCAACGTATGGTTTACGCGCGCCGCCTTCAACGCGGCCGGCATCAAGGAGGATGAAAAGAGTTGGCGCAAGGCGACGGCGATTTACCAGCGGATCGTTGACGCTCGGGTGTCCGCGAGCCCGGATGCCCAGGAGCGGATCAATAAAATAAGGGCGGATTATTGGATGTATTTTTACTGATTGGGAGAATTACTATGATCACTTTGATCCAGCAGGGCGGGATCGTCGGGATCGTGATGTGGATGATCCTTGCCGCCGGCATCATGGCCTTGGTGGTGTTTTTGGAGCGGCTGTTTCATGTGCATCGCGCGCAAATCAAATCGGATGACTTTGTCAGGGGAATCTGCAATATCGTGGGGCGCCGGAATATCAAGGAAGCCTTGAGTATTTGCGATGAAACTCCCGGCCCGGTGGCCCGGATCGTTCGCGCGGCGATTCAGCACCGCGGCCAGGATCGTCGTCTGATCGTGCAAGCCGTTGATGACGCGGCGGTAACGGAAATCGCACGCATGGAACGGCGGTTTGGCGTGTTGGCGACGGTGGCCCAGCTGGCGCCGCTGTTGGGACTGCTGGGTACGGTGCTTGGCATGATCCAAACCGCCATGGAGATTGAGCAGAAAACGCCGCTGATCCAAGCGGGAGACCTGGCGGGCGGCATCTGGCTGGCGCTCATTACAACGGCGGCAGGTCTGTGCGTGGCCATTCTCAGTTATGCGGGCTATAACCTGCTGGTCACCAAGGTGGATGGGATTGTGCTGGACATGGAACGGTCGGCGGGAGAAATCCTCGGGTTTTTCACCAGTTCCGCGTTGTTTTCCTCGGACGCATCTTCTCACTAGGAAGCCGCTTATGGCCTATATTCCGGAACAGCAGGTGGGGGTGCGCTGGCGACGCTTTCGGCCGAAATACCGGCTGTATCATGGGCCGATTCCCGTGATAGCGTTGGTCAATGTTGCTTTACTGCTCATGCTCTTCTTGGTTTGGGGATCTCATATCGTGATCCAGCCCGGCCTGATCATTCAATTGCCAGTCGCGGCTTTTGTGTCCGGTACACCTTATGGACACGTCGTGGTGACGGTAACCCAGGAGGGCCAGGTGTTTTTCAACGATGACCGGACGCCCATGGATCGTCTGGGGTCGGCCTTGAGTCATGCCGTCCGGCAAAACAAGGACCTGTCCCTGACAATTGAGGCGGATGCGAGGGTATCCTATGAGACGATTGTCCGGGTGATGAACATGGCGGCGGCGGCGGGAATCCGACAGGTCAACTTGGCGACACGTCCGTCATTTGGCGAAGAGGTTGTACCGTGAAGGCTTTCAGGTATTTGGATAGTTCGCGGATGGCATGGGTCATGGCTTGGGGTCTGGCGCTGATAGGTTTGGCCGTGGTGTTCGTCCTGTTCCCGAAATGGCCGGTGACTAAGGTGTTGCCGCAACCGGCGGCTCCGCATGTCGTGCTGGCGGGTGCCGGGCAAACGCCGTTGGGGAAAGCCTCCGAACTGAGATTGGTCCGCTCCCCGTCCCTGATTGCCTTGGCGCATGGCACGGCCATTCCGAGGGGAACGGTGAAGCAGGCCAATGGGGTGAATCCTCCGATGGGTATGCCGCCGGAACTGCCGGCGGGATTGGGGATGGCGCCATTTGTTCGCCAGGACGGTCCGATGGCGGAATCCAAGGGCGCGTTCTGGCACAAGGATTTCTTGAGTGTCGGAGTGTCTGCCGGGATGCTGAAGTCCCCGGTGTTCCGCAAAGAACAGGCCTTGGGAACCCGCGGGGTGAGGGTGGAATATGGAGATGGCTTAAAGGCGAAAAGCTTGGAGGTCGCCGACTGGTCATGGGACCCGTGGATCCAGCCGGGGGTTCCCTGGACCATCAGCCTTGATATTCAATCCGATGATCAGGGATGCATCGTCCAGGTCTTGCTGGATGAGCCCTCCGCTGATCCCGCGTTTAATGAAGCCTTGATTCGAACCCTGTATCAGCGAGGCCGGGTCCGGCCTGCAGGACCCGGCCAGGGACGGATCGTGGTCAGTTTTTCCGGTGTGCCGTGATTCCAACCAAAGAGTTGAAAGAATCAATAGATCAGGGTAATGTCATCCGGGAATTTGCTTATGAAATCGGAAGACCCTATCAAGATTAAATCAGCGACTTGGTCGCCGGGAAGCCGCTCCTCGGTCGTCGCATCGTTCCTTAAACGTCCGGCGATTGATGCTTCCGCTGAAGTCCTGGCGCGGAGTGTCCTGGCCGATATCAGGATGGACGGCGATGCATCGGTGGCGAAGTATGCCAAACAGTTCGACGGCGCCTCCCTGTCGCCGGGCCAGTTCCGGGTCAGGCAGGTGGAATTGAATGCGGCCCGGGAGCAGGTCGATGCCATGTTTGTTCTGGCGGCCCGGGAGACTCATAAACGCATTGCGGCCTTTGCCAGGGACGGCCTTAGAAAAGATTGGTCCCTGCCTTCGCCCAAAGGTGGAATGATCGGCGAGCAGTTTGTTCCTCTGGACCGGGTCGGCCTCTATATTCCCGGCGGCAGTGCGCCGCTCGTGTCCACCGCTCTGATGACCGTGACCCTGGCCAAAGTTGCCGGGGTTCCCGAAATTGTAGCGTGTTCGCCGGTCGGTCCTTCCCGGCAGATGCATCCCTACCTCCTGTATGCCTTGGAACTGGCCGGGGCGACGGAAATTTATAAGATCGGCGGCATCCAGGCCATTGGCGCCATGGCTTACGGGACGGCGACCATCCCCAAGGTCCGGAAAATTGCGGGCCCCGGAGGGCCTTATGTAACGGCCGCCAAGCGTTGTGTTTATGGCGACGTGGCCCTGGATCTTGTGGCGGGTCCCAGTGAAATCGCCGTGCTTGCCGATGATAGCGCTCCCTCGGATAGGGTGGCGGCTGATCTTCTGTCCCAAGCGGAACATGGGACGGGTTTTGAAAAATGCCTGCTGGTCACGACCTCTTCCCGGCTGGCGGAGTCGGTCCGGGCTGAGCTGGTCCGCCAGGCTGAATCCTTGAGCCGCCGGGATATCGTCATGCGGGTCCTGACGGAAGGAACATTAATCGTTGTGGTGAACCATCTTGATGCCGGCATGGAGTTGTGTAATTTGTTTGCGCCGGAGCATCTGGAAATCATCGTGTGTGAACCCCGTATTTGGTTGAAGAAAGTCAGAAACGCCGGTGCGATCTTCGTGGGACCTTGCACACCGGAATGCGTGGGTGATTTTGCGGCCGGGCCGAGCCATGTCCTTCCAACCGGCGGCACCGCGGCCATGTTTTCCGGCCTGACCGCTGATGATTTTCGCAAGCGCTCCAGCATTATTGCCTATACCCGCGCTGATTTGAAAGATGTTCTCCATATCGTTGAAGCCTTTGGCCGGGTGGAAGGACTGGATGCGCATGCCCGGTCGGCCCGCGTGCGGTTTAATCCGTGAATACCTATATCAAAAAGTCGGTCAGCGCCATGACCGGATATGTTCCCGGTGAGCAGACGGCGGATTTTCAGGTTGTTAAGCTCAATACCAATGAAAATCCCTATCCGCCGTCGCCGTGCATCCGGAACGTCCTGGCGGGAATGGACCTTGACGTGCTCCGGCGCTATCCGGACCCCGTCAGCGGCTCATTGCGCCGGACCATAGCCGATCTGCATGGGTGTGTCCCGGAACAGGTCTTTGCCGGCAACGGTTCCGATGAAATTCTGTCCTTGTGTACCCGCGTGTTTGTGGAAGATGCGGGCAGCATCGGCTATTTCAATCCCTCCTATTCCCTGTATCCCGTGCTGGCTGCCATTCGTGACGTGGTGGTTTGCCCGGTGGAATTGGGCGGACATTTCGAATGGCGGATGCCGGAGGACTATGCCTGTTCGCTTTTCTTTTTAACCAATCCCAATGCACCCACCGGCATTTTGTATCCGGCGGATACCGTGCGCGCCTTTTGCCGGCGGTTCCGCGGAGTCGTCCTGATCGATGAGGCCTATGTGGATTTTTCCAGCACACACTGCATGAACCTGGCCCTCGAGTTTGACCATGTGCTGGTCCTGCGCACCTTGTCCAAAGCCTACTCGTTGGCCGGATTGAGGATGGGATATGCCGTGGGCGCGGCGCCGCTGATCGCGGCCCTGTTCAAAATCAAGGATTCCTATAACCTGGACCGCCTGACGCAGGAAGTTGCCCTGGCGGCATTGCGGGATCAGGACGCGATGCGGGCCAATGTGGCACTGGTAAAGCAAACCCGCCGGCGGCTGACGTCAGAACTGGAAAGCCTGGGGTTTGCCGTGTGTCCTTCCGAAACCAATTTCCTATGGGTCAAGCCGCCCCAGGTGCCGGCTCCGACGCTGTACCAGCGGCTTTGCGAACAGCGCATCCTCGTGCGCTGTTTTTCAGGTCCGCGCATTGGCGATTACCTCCGGATCACCGTCGGCAGCGATCCCCAGACCGATGTGCTTCTGGCCGCCTTGCGCCGGATTCTCAGCGGATATTAGCCTTTTGCCGCTTCCGGGTTCCGGGTGGGGAGTCCGGTAACTACTGTCATGGCGCTTAATAAACCATTTTCGCTTCTCATTAAGCCGGCGGGGCCGGACTGCAATCTGCAGTGCCGGTATGGCCGGCCCGGCGTGGCGGTACAAAACAGTTTGCAGACGAACGGCCTGTTGATCACGGACGAGCTGGCGAAGCATTTTGCCCGTTATCATTTCCTGCTGGGAGTCAGCCTGGATGGCCCGGAACCGGTGCATGACCGGTATCGGGTCAACGCGGCCGGCGCCGGGTCTTTTTCCGCGGTATGGCGCGGGATCGAGCGCGAGACAATCTGATGTGATTTGATTATTTTACGGAGATAAATTATGAATGAAATTATAGATTTTCATCAACATTTAGTGCTGCAGAAATTGTCTGCTCCAGAAGAACGGATAACAGCGGATGATGAAGTTACCGAGGAACTGATTTATGCCAGTGCAGAAGAGCTGGTTAAGGCAATGGAAGAAAACGGAGTCGTCCAAGCGGTTTTGCATGGACTACCAAATGAGGTCTGGTGTTATTATGGAAATAATGAATGTGTGGCAAAAGTGGTGAAGAAATATCCGGACAGATTTATTGGCAGTGTGCATATATATACGGACGAAGTAAATAAGAGTAAGGAAATAATAAAGGAATATGTAGATAAAGGATTTCGGTCCGTAAAGATAATGCCTCCTCTCCATTCCTGTTATCCTGATGACCCTTTGTTTTCTGGAGTATTTGAATTGATAAATAAACTGAAACTAATGGTTTTGTTTCATATGGGGGAACTATTATCCGGTAAGGGCCAAGAGTATGAGGCAAAATATGCCCATCCTATCTACATAGAAAAATTAGCCCGGTTATATCCGGAGACTACTTTTATCCTTGCCCATATGGGAGGAATAAGATGTTTGGAAGGGATGGTGGGATACAAGAAAGGATTTGAGTTGATCAACAAATACCCCAATGTTTATATGGATTGTTCCAGTACTACTGCCTATAAAGTATTTCTGGAATGGAATGAGAACAGGACCCCATTGGATTTCAGTAAGATTATGTGGGGCAGCGATGTGAAGCCGTCTGTTATTAAAGAAAGAATAGAAAAAATAAAGGAAATTTTGACTGAAATAGGTTTAGAAACTGAGATAAATAAAATATTTTATCAGAATGGGAATGAATTGCTAAGTACCCAATCTGTTGCCGAATGAACCGGAATTGATGGATATGAAGAGCAATGGGTTAACGTGCGATCTGCATTTTGTTCGGCCGGATATGGTCCGGGTCCGCTTTCGGATGAATGGCGTGTTTCGGGCGGAAGAGAAGGAGATGGTGGCCGTGGCGCCTCTCCCCAGGCTGGCGGTGCCGTGGAAAAGGCAGTCCGGTCGGACCGGCTGGACATCAACGGTATGCCGGGTGCTGCTGCGGCGCAACGGACTGCTCACTTTGAGCGATGATCATCAGCGGCTCCTGCTGCGTTTTCTGCGACCGCCGGAGTGGCTTCCGTTTGTCCGCAAGGCCAATCCCGAAACGCGCTCCCATATGGGCGACGGCACCCGATGGATTGGTGCCGACATTACGAACCGTCCGGATACCGAGACGGGGCTTAGAACGCGCCTCGTTCTGGCGTTGCGTCCTGGTGATCGGATCTACGGATTCGGTATGAGTGCCCAGCCGGTCAATGCGGTGGGCCGATCCATCGACACTTGGATCGATCATTTTGGGGCCGATGATTACCGCACGCCCTGGTACTGGTGTTCCTCGGGTTATGGTCTGTTTGTCCGTACAACACGCCGCTGTGAGTTCGATGTTGGCCGCCAGAACCCGCGCGAGTTGGTGATCGACGTGGAAAACGAAGATGAAGTGGAGCTGATCCTCTGCGTGGGCGACCAGCGGCAATGTCTGAAGAGTTATACTTGGTTGACCGGGCGCCAGCCTGAGATGCCGGAGTGGGTCTTTGGCAACTGGATGGGAGGATACTGGAAAACTTCCCGGAATCTGCTGCTGGTGGCCAGTGAATTCCGGCGACGAAAAATACCTCTGGATGTTATGCGCCTGGATTCGATCTGGCAACGCGGCCATGAGTGTGATTTCCAGTGGGATCGCAATTTCTCCCAGGCGTCGGTCATGATCCGGCAATTAGCGGCCATGAATCTGAAACTCCATTTGTGGTGTGCCCATGTCGTAAACTGGAACTGCAAGAACCTGGCGGACGGGTTGAAGAAGGAGGTCTTTGTCAAGAACCGGGATGGGAGCATCCCCCTGATCCGCTGGTGGAAAAATGACCGTGGTGCCATCCTGGACTTCACCAGGGCCGAGGCATCCCAATGGTGGCAGGAGCAGATGCGTCCCATACTGGAATCGGGCGTGGTTGGCTTCAAGACCGACGGCGCCAATGAACCGTACTTCGTAACTCCCGGCCGCCTTTTCGCAGATGGCCGCACGGGATCCGAGGCGCACAATATCTATCCGCTGCTCTATGCCAGGTGTGTGGCGGAACTTCAGCGGGCGGTGTACGGCCGCCCGCTGCCGATCTGGATCCGGTCCGGCTATGCCGGAATCCAGCGATATCCGGTGATGTGGGCCGGCGATCAGGGATCACAGTGGCCCTCGATTCTGATGCAGATTCGTGCCGGCATCTCCGCCGGGTTTTCCGGAGTCAGCTTCTGGGCCTCCGATGGCGGCGGGTTCAGCGGTGAGCCGGAAGAGGAGCTGTATATCCGGGGCATTCAGTTTGCCTTCTGGAATCCGGTTTGCCAGCCGTTCGGCAAAGACAGGGAGCCGTGGCTCATCAGCAAACGGGCGGTATCGATCTTCAAGTACTATGCGCAACTGAGAAATCGCCTGAATCCGTATCTTGCGGCGCTGGCTGCGGAGACCGTGCGGAGCGGGTTGCCCATGATGCGCGGCATGTTTCTGGAGTTCCCGGACGATCCGCAGTGCGCCAGGATTGATGATCAGTACATGCTGGGATCCGCTTTCCTCGTGGCGCCCCTATACCAACCCGGGGGACGGCGCCGGATCTATCTTCCGGCCGGCGACTGGGCCGACATCCATACCGGCAGGATTCTGGCGGGCCGGCAGACGATGACCATCACGGCGGAGCTGGAACGGATTACCGTCTTTGCTCGGTGCGGCACGTTGGTCCCGATGAAGCCGCTTTCGGACTTTATCGAGGAATACCCCAAGGGACCGCTGTCTCTTTTTCGGTGGGGAACTGCGGTGGAATACTATCGCGATAGTGTTACCGGCGCCCCTCTGAAGACTCTTCCGGTCCGTGCTACTGACCGGGAAATCCAAGCGGTCTTTGAACAGCGGCTGAAACAGCGGGTTGTGGTCATGTCGCCCGGCGCAGTGCCGGGCTCTTAGTCGTTGGTATTGTTTTGACGTCCTTCACCTGACGGTCCGCTCTACGTAAGCAGACAGGATCAGTGACACCAGCACCAGAAAAAAGCGGCCCCGTTTGACCGGGGCCGCCAAAGGCAACAGGCCTGGTCCCGTTGCGGAACCAGGCCTGCCAGTGGATCAATAGCGCTCGCGACGTCCGCCGCCGCCGCCGGAGCGTTCTTCGCGGGGCTTGGCTTCATTGACCGTCAGGGCCCGGCCATTGCAATCCTTGCCGTTCAATTCGGCGATCGCCTTGTTGGCCTCATCCTGGCTGCTCATTTCCACGAAAGCAAAGCCGCGGGACTTGTTCGTGAATTTGTCCATGATGAGATTGCAGCTCATGACCGAGCCGCAAGGCGCGAAAAGTTCTTTTACATCGCCTTCCGTTGTCTCGAATGATAGGTTGCCGACGTATAGTTTGTTACCCATACTGTTTTTCCTTCGTGCTATGGAGGGAGAATCGGGTGACTGTTCCCGAGTTGTTCGGGTTTCGGATCGGCACCAACCAGCAACATGCGGGCGATGGACAATCTACCACTCACGGTGGACCTCGCTCAACGAGCACAGCAATACTAGAGGAACTCCGTGTACAACGCAAGCTAATCTTGCCCTATTGGTTATTGAGGCTGTTGGGGTGGACCTGCTTTAAAGCCGCTGAATACTTTTTGCTGGATATCCTGGGAAATTCCCTGAGCGTTCATTTTCTGAGTCATTAATGCCTGAACCTTAGTCAGCATTTCTTGATTTTCCGGTTTGCGGTTTTGGCTCATGAAATAGGCTTGAGCTTCCTGCATGGCTTCATGAACAATTTTGGATATTTGCTCTTGAGAACCAGCCTGGTTTGGATTGGGTTCTGGTTGTTGTCCGAATTGTTGGCCTTGTCCCGGTTGTCCGCCCATGCCGGGCCCGCTGGGTTGACCCGGTCCCTGTCCGCCTGGGAGTCGTTGCCCCTGTTGTTCGCCGCCCATATTCGGTCTGGTCATGAAATTAGGCTGACCGCTTGGCGGCGCCATTTTCAATTGTCTTCCCGCATCAGGCATCGGCATCATGTTTCCGGGCATAGTCCGTTCTTGTCCCGGGGGGCAGGGTATTCTCGCGCTCGTTCTATTGTCGGGAGCAAAACCGGGATTGAATTGGCCGTGATATTTTCCTTGGCTCAAATGGTAAACAGTTCCGCTGAGTAATACAACAGCCGCCGACAATATGAGCACCACAACCAGCAGGGACTTGTTCATTTTTGTTCTCCTTGTTGTTACGGTTTTAACAAGACTGATGAGCCGTCCATTCCCTTGCCATTTCTCGAAAGAAGTTTTGCAATAATTCTTATTACTTAAAAATAATACAAGCCGGCAGTGGATTTGGCAACCATTTTGTGGATAATGGTCTCCGCTGCTGTTCCGAGGATCTTCGTTTTTACAACTTGAACGGCAATAGCCCTTGTGTAAACATATTCATGTAAACAAGGAGAAGTTCGTATGAAGCAGGTAATTGGAACATGGTTGAGAATGGTATTTGGCATGGTTGTACTGGCGCTTCCCGCTTGGGGCGGAGAGCCGGATCAGATTCCGGCAGCAGCTTCGGACAAGGAGCAAACGGTGTTTCAGGTGGCGGATACCAATGCCGATGGCAAGGTGACCTGCGTGGAAATGGCCGAAGATGTATGCCGGGCAGCCTTTCTCAAAATAGATAAGGATGGCGACAAGGTGATTACGTGGGAGGAATGGGCCGATGTGGATAAGCAGCCGGGCGCCCGGGAACGCTTTGCCGCCATGGATAAAAACAAGGACGCTAAAATCACTATTTTTGAGTTTTCAGAAACTGCCCGCAAGTCCCTGAACGTCAACGAGACCTTTAGGGCACTGGATCGGGACGAAAACGGCACCTTGTCGTCAGATGAATATTCCGGCCGCCCGCACTTCAAGATATTGTCGGTTCAGTTCTAGCGGCGGCGCGGGAGACGGCGCCGGGAACCACCAGCACCGAGCAGAGAGACTTGTCAATGATCTGTTCCGGGAAACTGCCCTGAAAGATATGCTTTAGAATACTTTCGTCGGGCTGGCCGGTGATGATCATGTCCGCATCGCGTTCCTTTGCCAGGCGTGCTATTTCGTCAGCGGCGATGGCGGACAGGATTACCGTGTCCAGGGCCACTCCGGCCTGCTCGGCCGATGTCTTGAGACTGCGACTGACGTCTTCGGCAGCGGCCAAGCCGCCCCGCCGGGGCGGCTTGATTGCCGCCGTCACGTGGCTTCCATAGGTCTTGGCGATCTTGAGAGTTTCTGCCAGGGCTGGCGCGGATGCGCGGTTCCCGTTAACCGCGAGGATGATGCGTTCCCACTGGATCAGGGCTGCCAGTGGAACGATCAGCACCGGGCAGGGAGCGTAGAACAACAGTTGTGTTGTCAGGCTTTGAAACAGCAGGCGTTTCATGAGGCTGGATTCCCTTCGTCCCATCATGATCAAATCGGCTTGCCGACTGACCGCCTCGTCCAGAATGGTGCGATAGAATAGTTCGCCCTGCCGGACGATGGTTTCGAACTTCATGACGCCGTCCTCGGTGGCCATGCCCTTGAACGTTTCCAGGAATTTCCTGGTGGATTCGTGCAATTGCTGGGTGATGACGACGGACGACCCGCCCAGCGGGTCGATGGCAATGATGCGGCTGAGCACGTGGAGGAGATAAATCTCACTGCCGTATTTCCTGGCCATTTCCGTGGCTTCGATTATGGCGGAGGCGCTGTGCGCGGTCCCGTCGGTGGCAATCAATATTTTCTTGTACATAAGGCACTCCCTGATAAACCCATTCGAACAGTATCCATTCAGAGTCTATTCATTTGGCGTGATGATGACAAATGAATTTATCGTTGAAATGCGACCGGGCCATGGTACCATGGCCCAGCGATGGATAAGGTCAGGACGTTGAACCCATGACAGGTGCGGGCCGGTTTGGCCGGGGAAAAACCATGAAACCAAGACAAGTTTGCGTGAAACGCGTTACCCGTGAAACCCGGATTCAGGTCAAGCTCAATCTGGATGGCGTTGGGCGGGGTGACATCCGTTCCGGATTGCCGTTTTTGGATCACATGCTGCAACTACTGGCCCGGCATGCGATGATCGATCTCACTCTTCGGGCGAAAGGCGATCTGGCCGTGGATGATCATCACACGGTGGAAGATATCGGCCTTTGCCTGGGAACGGCATTCGATCAAGCGCTGGGTGCGCGCAAAGGGATCGTGCGCTATGGAGTTGCCTATGTGCCGATGGATGAAGCCTTGAGCCGGATAGTCGTGGACCTGGGCGGACGCCCTTACCTCGTGTATCAGGTGGCCACCCGGCGGCGAAAGATCAGGACGTTTGACGTGACGCTGATCGAGGAATTCCTGCGGGCATTCTCGGTGCAGGCCCGGATGAATCTGCATGTAGCCCAGTTGTATGGCGAAGAGCCGCATCATGCTTTCGAGTCGGTGTTCAAGGGCCTGGCGCGCGCCTTGCGCATGGCCGTGGCGATCGACCCCCGCGAGCGCGGCATCCCGTCCAGCAAGGGTTTGCTGTAGATTTGTCCGGCGTAAGGTTAATACTTATGTTCACGGTGATACCGGCGGTGGATATCAGGGGCGGGCGCTGTGTCCGGCTCCATCAGGGGCGGGCCGAAGAAGAAACGGTGTATGCGGAGGACCCCGTCCTGACGGCATGCCAGTGGGAGCAGCAGGGAGCGGCCTGGCTCCATGTAGTGGATTTGGACGGCGCCTTTGCCGGGCATCCGGTTCATACGAAGTTGATGGAACGGATGATCCGGAGCGTTTCCATTCCCGTTGAAGTCGGTGGAGGCTTGAGGAGTGATGACGATCTCCAGCGCCTGGTGGCCGCCGGCGCCGCCAGGGTGATCCTGGGAACACGGGCCTGCGGGGATGCCGACGGATTGGATAAGCTGATCGCTCGGTTTGGGGATCGGTTGGCCGTGGGGATTGACGCCCGGCAGGGACGGGTTCAGGTCAAGGGCTGGACTGAGACCATGCCGCTGGATGCCCTTACGCTGGCGGCGCGCATGGATCGCCAGGGGATTCATACCCTGATTGTAACGGATACGGCAGTGGATGGCACGTTACAGGGGCCTAATCTGTCGGCCATTCAGGCGATCTGTGATCGGGTGTCCTGTGAAGTGATTGCGTCGGGAGGAATTTCATCAGTGGCCGATATGGCAGCGCTTTGCCGGTTGAACCGGCCGAATCTGACCGGCGCCATCGTGGGTAAAGCTCTTTATGAAGGCGCTGTAACGCTGAAAGCCTTGCAGGCGGCATGCCGCGCGGACGGTGAATCGTCAGTTGCGATTACTTAGCCCGATTATTTTGCCAACAAGGCACGATGACGCAAGGTATTTTTGAAGCAGGAATTTAAAAATTGCATAGTTTGTCATTCCGAGCGGAGCGAGGAATCTCGGCCAAGGTGATTAATCCTGCGGAGATCCCTTTGCCAAACTCAGGGCAGCCTCTTCACTTCGCTCCCGCCGTCGCCAAGGCTATGGCGGGCAGGCAGGATGACAGAAAAGTTGCCCAGCGTCCGCCAAACATAATTAAATGTCACTGCCATCCCATAGCGCGTATTTTAGAAAAAACCAGCTTGGCCCGACAAGGGAAAAACCGTGTCGGTTGAAAAACAGCATTAAGAATCTTTTGTCTTTAATTCATGGTAAGGGTTTTTTC
>Ga0180014_1000011_pt1 | contig 51757 bp, 46 predicted proteins | sample KR13_S1_MetaG_FD_116507 | JGI IMG/M metagenome (GOLD analysis project Ga0180014, IMG submission 116507) | Groundwater microbial communities from the Olkiluoto Island deep subsurface site, Finland - KR13_S1_MetaG | ecosystem: Environmental > Aquatic > Deep subsurface > Groundwater | place... | reverse complement strand
CCCTGCTCACCAGCTCGAGTTCCTCTTCTGCGAGCGACTCCGGATATGCCCCGTCGGCTATCCGCAGGTTCTCCTCGATATGCTCCTCATCGTTCATGCCTGAAAGCACGACGGTGACATCGGGGTGGTTCCACACCCAGCGAAGCGCCCACTCGGCCGGCGTTCTCCTGACATCCGCCTCGTCCCAGATGGCCCGGACCTCCGGTGGGACCTTCCTGGCCAGGTTCCCGCCCCGCAGCGGCTCCATGACTATGACTCCGAGCCCCTTACCCGCGGCGTACTCGAGCCCTTCCCTTCCGGCCTGGTGATGCTCGTCGAGGAAGTTATACTGTATCTGGCAGAACTCCCAGTCGTAATCATCGACGATATCCCTGAACTCGTCCTTCTTTCCGTGAAAGGAGAACCCCGCGTGTAATACCCGGCCGTCACATTTGGCTTTATCCAGGAACTCCAGCACGCCGAGGCGTTTCATCTTCTCCCAGATACTGTCATTGAGTCCGTGGACGAGGTAGTAGTCGATGTGGTCAGTCTCGAGCTTGCCGAGCTGAGCAGCCAGAATGCGGTCCATGTCCTCCCGCGTCTTGACGGACCACGGCGGCAGCTTGGTGGCGAGCTTGACCCGCTCACGGAACCCGCCTGCCAGGGCGCGCCCCAGGAATGGCTCGCTGGCCCCCATGTGGTAGGGGAATGCGGTGTCCAGGTAGTTCACTCCCAGGTCGATGGCCGAACGGACCTGCCTGGTGGCCCGCTCCTCGTCGATCCTTCCCCTCCTCTCGGGGAACCGCATGCACCCATACCCCAGTATGGAGAGGTCGTCCCCCGTGCTTCTCATCGACCTGTACAACATCTTCTGCCTTCCTCTCGGCATCCGGTGTTTTCTCATTCTATCGGAAAACGGGGAACGGTCACGATGGGTAAACTGCCTGTTGAATAACAGAGACTTAACGCTGCGTTCACCCCCTTTTGACGGTGCCCCTCAAGGTTTTGTGGGGTTGCACGGGATGCTTCAGTCGCGGTCCGGGATGACGCACTGGTGACAGGTACCAATGGCGCAAAATGACGCACTGGTGACAGGTACCAATGGCGCAAAATGACGCACTGGTGACAGGTACCAGTGGCGCATTTCACCGTGCGACTCCACTGCTGATTGTCTCTCCCGAGCCGATTAGATCACCGGGCAAACGGTTGCCAGTGCGATGAGCGAGGCAGCCGTGGTGATATGATTGGGTCGCTGAAAGGACATACCGCGTTTCGGGGTGATGCTGTGAACAAGCGAGTGGTTTCCTCTCTGGTACTGCCTATCTTCCTGTTGGGCCTCCTGGCCGGTTGCGGCTGCTCCGGGGAGGCGTCGAAGACAGATGACCTGACCGCCAGGGCGAAGGAACTGGTGGAATCGCTGGCGGCGGGTGACTTCTCGACCCCGGTCGAGAGCTTTGATGACACCATGAAGGGCGCGCTCCCGGCCGACAAGCTCGAGGAGGCCTGGGAATCCCTGGTGGCGGCCGCCGGCCCGTTCGAGAAGCAGGCGGGGACCCGGACGGATACGGTCGGCCGTTACGACGTCGTCTATGTGACATGCGAGTTCGAGAAATCATCTTTCGACCTGAAGGTCGTGTTCAACGACCAGAAGGAGATCTCTGGCCTGTTCTTCGTCCCCTCCCAGGGCTCCGCCGAGTACGAGGCCCCTTCGTACGTGGACCCTGACAGCTTTACCGAAAAAGAGGTTACAGTTGGAGCAGGCGAGTGGGCGCTTCCCGGGACGCTTACCGTTCCCGAAGGAGACGGTCCTTTTCCGGCCGTGGTGCTGGTCCACGGCTCCGGGCCGAACGACCGCGACGAGACGATAGGCCCCAGCAAGCCGTTCCGCGACCTGGCGTGGGGGCTGGCCACGCGGGGGATAGCGGTACTTCGCTACGAGAAAAGGACACTGGAGCACCAGGTGAAGTTGGCGGAGGAGTACAGCGGCCTCACCATCAACGAGGAGACCATTGACGATGCCCTGGCCGCGGCGTCGCTGCTGCGCGACACCGAAGGGATAGACGCTGGCAGCGTCTTCATGCTGGGGCACAGTCTTGGCGGCACGGTCATTCCCAGGATAGCGGCCCTCGATCCTGGCATCAAAGGGTTAATTATCCTGGCCGGCGCGGCCAGGCCGCTGGAGGATCTGCTTCTCGAGCAGACGTCTTACATCATCTCCCTGGACGGGACGGTCTCCGAGGATGAGAAAGCGCAACTCGAGCAGCTGGAGGCGCAGGTAGCGAAGGTCAAGGACCCAAACCTTTCTGAGAGCACTCCGGCGGCGGAGCTTCCGCCGGGAATCCCCGCCGAGTACTGGCTCGACCTGCGGGGTTACGACCCTCCGGAGGTTGCGAAGAGTATCGACAGGCCGGTGTTGATACTCCAGGGCGAAAGAGATTACCAGGTAACTATGGCGGATTACGGACGCTGGGAGGAGGCGCTCGCGTCCCGGAACAACGTAACCCTTATAACGTACCCGGACCTCAACCATCTCTTCATTGAAGGGGAGGGAAAGAGCACCCCCTCCGAGTACGAAACGGCCGGCCACGTCTCCGAGGCGGTCATCGACGATATCGCCGGGTTCGTCAAGGGCCCCCGTTCCCCTTGAGGACGGACTTCAGGGCACATCCGGGACCGGGTTCTCAGGGCCACTTCGCACAGGCCGTAGCGCCGGCATCTTTCCGGCAACCCTGTCCGCCTGATGCCGCCTGGAAGGCTGCGCTACAAGGGAATCGGACCGCGCCTGAAGGCGCGGCTCAAACGGTGGGTTGAAGCGGCTAAGAGGCGATGTCCTTTCGCTGGAAGAAGTAGATGGACGCCGCGAAGCAGGCGGCGCCGATGCCCAGCAGCACTAGCACATCGCCAACCGGTACCGAGCCGCTGTCCAGCACCTTCAAAGGATTATAGTAATGGAAGATGGTGAAGTAGCCGAGCTTCTCGAGTGACTGGGAAGAGGTGGCGGCGAAGTTCATCATGTAGAAGCCGAGCGTTACACCCACCGAGGCCATCACCACCCACCTGGGCCGGTAGAGCGCGGTTGAGAACAGTATCGAGTACCCGGCAATAGCTACGAAAAGCGCTATCGCGACCGGTGCATAGGCGAGGAAACCCGCATGCGATACGTCGATACCGAACGCGGCCCCGAACGCGAACACCGACAGGACCGTTGCCAGGACTATGCCGACGATGCCGGCCAGAAGAACAGCCCCCTTGCTGGTCAGCATCTTCCACCTCTGGATCGGCTGGGCCAGAAGGAGTTCCAGCGTCCCGTCGCGCAGCTCTCCGGCCACCATGTAGCGGGCGAACGAGAAGACGAACGCCCCGACGATTATCACGAACATAAGGCCAAGGAGCTCCATTGCCATGAAGTTATTGAAAGAGGTGATATCGATGCTCTCAACCCCGAAGAAGCGGGACATCGACTCGGGGTAATTCTCAAGCATCTCCTTTACACCCGTCATCTTCTGAAAGCTCGGGAACATCGCGGTCAGCATCAGGACATAAGCCGCCAGCGCGCCGGCATAGATCGCGGTACCCCTCCAGCGGTCGCTTATCGTCTTGCGCACCAGGTTCCAGTTCACGAGCCATCACCTCCTTTGCCCCTTCCGTAGAACTCCAGGAACACGTCCTCCAGGCTGGCGTGGCTGACGCTGAAGTCGGCGACCTTGTACCTAGCGACCATCTTGATAAGCGGGTCGATCTCCCCCTTCAGCTTCAACTGCACCCTGTTGCCCGCCCGCTCCAGGTCGGTCACCCCGGGGAGTTCACCGAGGTCCTCCGGAACCCCGCCGGAGAAGATTATCTCCACGTTCCTGAGCCGCTTGTTCCTCAGGTCCTCTATCCTCTCGGTCCCCGCCAGGTGGCCTTCCCGTATGACGCCCACCCGGTCACATATCTTCTCGACCTCGGGAAGGTTGTGGGAGGAAAAGAGCACCGTGGAGCCGTCCTCGCGGTACTCGTTCAGTATCTCATAGACAGTCTGCTGGACCAGGGGGTCGAGGCCGCTGGTGGGCTCATCCATCAGGAGAAGGGGCGGCTTCTTCATAAGCGCCAGGATGAGCGCCAGCTTCTGCTTCATACCCCGCGAGAAACCGCTGACCTTGCGGTCCAGTTCCAGCCCCAGGCGCTCCGCCAGCCGGAGGCCCTCCTTCTCTCCGTGGTCGTTGAACCCGGCGATGAACCGGATGTGGCCCTCGCCGGTCATGCTCTCGTATAGCGGCGCGTCACCGGGGAGGTAGCCGACCTCCGCGTTCACCGCCACGCTGTCCTTCCAGGCGTCCAGACCGAGTACGGTAGCGGTCCCACCGTCGGGCCGCAGCATTCCCATCAGGAGCCGCAGGGTCGTGGTCTTCCCGGCGCCGTTGGGCCCCAGGTAGCCGAACAGTTCGCCCTCGAACACCTCAAGGGCCAGTTTCTCCACCCCCACGACCTTGCCGTAATGCTTGGTCAGCGACTCGGTGATGATTACCTTTTTATCCATCACCCCTCCTCAAATACCGTGACCCGTTCATCTCGCGCCCCCTCAGGAAATCGGCAAGTTGCAGTTTGCGCGCGTAGTCATCCATCGCGGGCGCCCCCGATCGTACGGGACAACGACTCGATGAATTCCGTTTCCACGGTTCCCATAGAGCCCTTCGGGGCCCCCAGCATTCTCTCGACAGTATCGAAGTACAGGTTGGCGCGGCGCTGAATCAATGCCGCCTTCTCGGGGTGTTCCTGGATCTCAAACAGTGTTTTCATGTTCATCTCGCCCAGCACGTTGCCGACCGCCATAACCAACTCGGCGGCCTCTTCCGGGAACTCTGTGTCGAAAACGCCTTCGGAGACGCCCTGTGCGATTATGTCAGTGAGAACGGGGAACGTTGTCGCCGCGGTCTTGGTGTTTATCTTGTGCCGGAGCACGATGTTCTCGTCACGGTACATTACCCTGGCAACGTCCACGACCGCCCCCATGTTGGCCATCTTCCACTCCCTGAAAGCGTCCATGAACCGGTTCAGCTTCTCCAGGGCCGGGAGCCTCTCGTCCTCGACAATGGGCCGGATGCCGTCCATTACCTCCGTGGTCTTGCGCTCCACCGCCGCGTCAAGGATTTCCTCCTTGGAGGAAAAGTAGTGGTAGAAGGTCCCCTTTGCCACCCCCACCCTGTCGATGATTGCGTTGACGGTGGTGCCTTCGTATCCCTTCTCTGAGAAAAGTTCCCAGGCGGCGTCTGCCAGCTCCGCCTTTCTCTCCCCGTGCTCCTTCATGACCCTTGCCAACCGCAACTCCCTTACTGCTTTACTATCGGGCAGAAGCCATCCACGATCAACCGACCGTCGGTCTAGACCGACGGTCGGTCTTTTCACAGAGTACTACTCACCCCGCATACTGTCAAATCTCTGCTATAATTTCAGCCAAGGGACGGCGTTTCGGCCGTAGCCGGGAGAAGGTGCAGGTTGGTTCAGTGCCCGCCGGTTTACCCGCTCAACCGACAACGACATGATTTCGGGGGTAGAGATGACGATAAAACTCCGGTGGCCGATTGTGCTACTCCTTTGCGGGACGCTGGTGCTTGCGACCCTGGCGGCCGGGTGCGACACGGCCACCGCGGAGGCCAGGGAGTTCATGGAACGGGGAGACGCTATCCTCACGGGGCTTGGCCCGGTCATCGACACGATGTACGAAGCTCTATGGGCGCTTCGCGGCGAGATCATTGAAGGACGGATAACCAGCAGTAGCCAGTACGAGAGTGCGTCGGTCTTCGTCAGGGCCGACAATGACGAGTACAAGCGCCAGCTCGATGACGCGAAGGGCGAGTTCGAGAAAATACTGGAACTCAACGGGGTGGACGACTACGCTGAGTACGCGCAACTGCGCCTGGACGCGATCGAGAACGCCTACGGGTTCTCAAATGTGGTGTCGACAACGCTCGATGGCATCGGTAACGTCGTCAGCAGAATCGAGGCCGGCGAACTGGCCGGCAGTGAAGCGATAGCCGCTGCACTGGAACCGTTGCTCCTCGGGTTGGTGGAGAAAGACAAGGAGGTGTCCGCTAGGGCCACTGAACTGCGCGAGAAGGCCGAGGCACTCAAGAAAGACAAAGAACTCTAGCCGCCCAAGCCCCTTTCCACTGCATTACCCCATCTCTTGAGTGCGCAGTTCAGTGCGCATCCCCCGGACCGCGCCCCCAGACCCCCGGGACCCCCCATCCCGGCCTTCCCCCCGGACCCCCGGGACCCCCCATCCCGGCCTTCCCCCCAGCGGGGGGAAGGAGCGGAGTCGCCCCTCAAGTGGGGGGATGAGGTCGACGGAGTGTCGAAATAAATAGTGCCCGCAGGGCGGACAATTGTTATACTTATAGAAGGTAGGCGGTGAGACCGAGACATGCTGGGGGCACGCCATGGAACCGGTAGAACCAATGCGCATCCTGGTCATCGACGATGATCGCGATATGGCCCTTCTAATCAAGCGACTTCTCGAGAGAACGCTGGGGGTCCGGGTTGAGATCGCCGGGGAATGCGCGGCCGCGAGAGATAAGATGACGACCGGCGCCTTCGATGTCATCACCCTCGACTACAGGCTCCCGGATGTGGTCGGCCTGGAACTCCTCGAAGAGATAATGGCGTCCGATGACCCTCCCAAGGTTGTCATGGTGACCGGCCACGGTGATGAGCAGACCGCGGTTGAGTCGTTCAAGCTGGGCGTCTCCGGGTACGTAATGAAGGACAAGAGGATGGTCACCCTGCTGCCCGGGGCGGTTGAGAAAGCTCTCTCGGAGGTCAGGCTCAAGCAGGCGGAGAAGGCCCTCAAGGAGTCCGAGGCGACCTACCGGGCGATCTTCGATACCGCGAACGACGCGATCTTCGTCCACGACATGGAGACGGGAGACATCCTCGATGTCAACCGGAAGATGTGCGAGATGTACGGGTACACCCGGGAAGAAGCGCTCCAGCTCAACGTGGAGGACATCAGCTCCAACGAACCACCTTACACCCAGGAAGACGCCCTCCGCTGGATAAGGAAGGCGGTCGAGGGGGAGCCCCAGATCTTCGAGTGGCGTGGCAAGACCAAGGAGGGGCGCCTTTTCTGGAAAGAGATGAACCTCAAGAGGGCCACCATCGCGGGGGAAGACCGCCTGCTCGCCATCGCCAGGGACATCACCGAGCGCAAGAACGCGGCGGAAAGGGTCAAGTTCCTGTCGTTGGTGGTTGAGCAGTCCTCCGAGGGAATGGCTGTCTGCGACCTCGAGGGGGATCTACTGTTCGTCAACGCCGCCTGGGCGTGGATGCACGGATACGACACCGCCGAGGAACTGGTGGGAAAACACCTGAACATCTTCCACAGCCGGGAGCAGGTCGAGAGGGACATTATCCCCTTCAACAACACCGTAATGGATAGAGGGTACTGCATGGGCGAGGTCGGCCATATGCGCAGGGACGACACGACTTTCCCGGCGTTGATGACCAGCACCCTCATCAAAGACAGTGACGGGAACCCCATCATCATATCGTGGATATGCAAGGACATCACCGAGCGCAAGCGGGCGGAGGAGGACCTGAGTGAGTTAGGGCATTTCCTGGATAGCATTTTCGAGCAGAGCCCCTTCAGCATGTGGGTCTCTAACAGCGAGGGAATTCTCATTAAGGAAAACCAGGCCTGCCGTGACCTGTTTGGAATAAAAGACGATAAGCAGGTGGTCGGAGTATACAATATCTTTGAAGATAACCTCCTGAAGGACCAGGAACTACTCCCGCTAATCAGGGCGGTGTTCGACAGGGGAGAAACCGCTCGTTTTACCATGGAATACGACATCACCAAAGTAGAGCACATTACCGGGTACATCGACCATGAAAGGGCAACGCCGCGAATCCTCGATGTAACGGTCTCGCCGGTGATGGACGTACACGGAACGGTCACCAACGCGGTTATCCATCACAAGGACATCACCGAACGCACGGACGACTCTTGAGGTCCCGGAGGGCGACAGGAGTGTTGTCGCCCCTCAAGCGTTAATCCTCCACCAAGGCGGTTATCTCCTCTTGGACTACCTGAGCGATCATGTCGGAAACACTCACCTCGGTATCAACACCCCACTCGGGATTGAAAAGCCATTGGTTACTGGGGTTGTTAACCCTGGCTATCACGGTGGGGACCTCGTACTCGAACTTGGAGAGATAAGAGATGACCAGGTTGTCCTCATCGTCGCCGGTGACCGTGACCACCAGTTCGGTGTCGCTGATCCCCACCATCTCGAGCACCCATGGCTCACAGCCGTCCTCATTTATCAGCTTGACGTTGGGAAGCAACGGCCGAAGGAGTTCGCACCTGTCCCTCCTCGTCTCAATGAGCGTCACCTCGTGTTTGCTGGAGAGTTCCCCCGCGAGGTACTTCCCGACCGCTCCCGCCCCTATCAGTAATATCCGCATCTCTACCCCCTGTCGTACTCTTAAGTCAGGCGAGGAAGAACATCTTCTCGAACTTGTCCATGCTTGACCTCTGGACCACCACATTCACCAGGTCGCTTTCCTTGAAGGTGGTGCCGGACACCGGCACGAACGCCTGGCCGAGCCGGGCAATCGAAGCCACCAGTATCTCGCCGGGTACCTCGAAGTCGCCGACCTTCCTCCCGTCCAGATTGGCGGGTATCTCCAGTTCCATCAGTTCAACCTCGCCGTTGCCGAACGTGTCCCGGGAGCACGTCCTCTCCAGGAACAGCAGGTCGGTTATCTTGTCGATGCCCCAGGTGACCGGGGCCACGGTGGGAATCCCCATCCCCCGGTATATCTTTGCCCTCCTGGGGTCATAGATGCGGGTGATGACCCTGGGTACCCGGAACACCGTCTTGGCAACCCGGGACGAAACGATGTTGGAGTTGTCACCGCTGCTCACCGCGATGAACGCGTCCGCCCTCTCGATGCCCGATGAAACCAGGACGTCCCTGTCGAAACCAATGCCGGTCACGGTCCTCCCATGGAACCCGGTCCCCAGCATATGGAACGCGTTCGGGTCCTTGTCGATCACGGTGACGCTGTGCCCCTCTTCCTCGAGACGCCGGGCCAGTTGGGACCCGGTCCTGCCGCACCCCATGATTACAACGTGCATACGCATCATCCCCCTCCCGGGATTTTCTATCCTAACTATAACCGCCCGCCGGCCAAACGGCGACGGTCACGCCGCCACCTCCTGAGGTTTCCCGCTTCCCGCCCTGCTTTTCCTTGCCTTTCTGGAGTCAATCACCCGCACCGCCGCCTTGCGCCCCTCGGAGGCCATCAGTATCACCGGGGCCCACGCCAGCATCAGTAGCCAGGCCTCCCAACCCACCGGCTCGAGGTGGAAAACCCCGGCCAGCGGAGGCACGTGGATGAGTAACGCGACCAGCACCAACTCGGAGAGTATCCCCACCAGGTAAAGCCGGTTGGTGAAGAAACCTATCTCCAATATCGATTCGTGGGTGCTGCGGCAGGCGAACCCGTTGCCTATCTGGCAGGTAATGATGGTGGCAAAGCACACCGTGGTGGCCTGGATGTAGACGCTTCCGGAGTCGACCATCGCCGAGGCGCCCATGGAGAACCGCCAGCCGCTGGCAAGGTATATGTAGAAGAACCCCACCATGCCGGCAAACGCCTCCAGGGGACCTATGAACCCGTAGGAACGGGCCAGCAGGCTCACGTTCAGCATCCGCTTCTTGCTCGACCGGGGCGGTTTCTCCATTATCCCCGGCTCCGGGCTCTCCACGCCCAGCGCCAGCGCGGGGACCAGGTCGGTCCCCAGGTCCACCGCCAGTATCTGCATCACCACCAGGGGAAGCGGTATCTTGAAGATTACGTACAGCAGGAACGGGAGTATCTCGGGAACGTTGCTGACCAGGATATAGGTCACGAACTTCCTGATGTTCTCGTAGACCGTCCGTCCCTCCTCCACCGCGCTGACTATCGAGGCGAAGTTGTCGTCGGTGAGTATCATGTCCGCCGCCTCCTTGGCGACATCGGTCCCGGTGCGCCCCATGGCGATGCCGATGTCTGCCGCCTTGAGCGCCGGGGCGTCGTTGACCCCGTCCCCGGTCATGGCCACGACCTCCCCGTTGCTCTTCAGGACCTGGGCGATCCTCATCTTGTGGTGAGGAGAAACCCTGGCGAAGATAACCTGCCGCTTCTCCACAATCCCGGCGAGTTCCTCGTCGGACATTTCCTCCAGTTCCACCCCGGGTACCACCCGAACGTCCCGGCCCTCCACCAGCCGTATTCGCCTGGCGACCGACTCGGCGGTTACCCCGTAGTCGCCGGTTATCATTATCACCCTGATACCGGCGGTCCCGCACCTGGCGATCGCTTCGGCGACCTCGGTCCGGGGAGGGTCCATCATCCCGGCAAGACCCACGAACGTGAGGTCACGCTCCACTTCCTCGACCTCGTAATGCCTTCTCTCTTCACCCAGGTCCCTGAACGCGAACGAGAGGACCCGAAGCGCCTGGTGCGCGTACCGGTCGTTCCTGGTCTCTATCTCCCGGCGGTCCTCGTCGGTGATGTCCCGGACCCCCGAGGGCTCCCATATCCTGGTGCAAAGTCCGAGCACCTCCATGGGGGCTCCCTTTACCATCGCCCGCACCCCGTCGCCCGTCCGGTGGATGGTGGTCATCCTCTTGCGGCGCGAGTCGAACGGAATCTCGTAGAACCTGGGCTCGGATTCCAGTTCCTTCTCGTACTCATAGCCCCACTTCAGGGCCGCCACCAGAAGTGCCGCCTCGGTGGGGTCGCCCAGTATGCTCCAGCGGTCCCGGTCCTCCCGGGGGGCAGCAGGCGCGAGTTGTTGCAGAAGCCGGCTATCTGAAACAGCAGTCCGAGCGCTTTCTTTCCCCGGTCCCCCGGTTGATCGCCGCGGGCGGTTAACTCCCCGGAGGGCTCGTAGCCGGTGCCTCCGACGCTGAACGGACTTCCGCCGGCCCAGACCTCCCTGACCGTCATCTCGTTGGTTGTCAGGGTGCCGGTCTTGTCGGTACAGATGACTGTGGTGCTCCCCAGGGTCTCCACCGAGGAGAGCCTCTTTATCAGGGCATTACGCTTGGCCATCCGCTGTGTCCCCATGGCCAGCGCCAGGGTCACCGTAGGCAGAAGCCCCTCCGGGACGTTTGCCACAATGATGCCCACCGCGAAGACGATGCTCGCGGTCCGGCCCATGTTCATAACAAACGTCCCCAGGAAGAAGAACAGGACGCCGAGGCCGACCGCTATCGCCCCCAGTATCCTGGTCACCTTCCCCAGTTCCTTCTGCAGGGGGCTGGGCTCCTCCTTGACCTCCTGGGTCATGTCCGCGATCTTACCGATCTCCGTCTTCATGCCGGTGGCATAGACCACCGCCTTCCCGCTGCCGGCGGTGACGTTGGTCCCCGCGAAGACGAGGTTCGGGACGTCGGCAAGCGCCACCTTCCCGGGCCCGATGGCCTCACTGCGCCTCCGCTGGGGCTCCGACTCTCCGGTCAGCGCCGAGTTGTCGACCTCCAGTTCGGAGACCGATATCAGACGGGCGTCCGAACTTATGCAGTTTCCCGCCTCCAGGGAGATGAGGTCCCCGGGAACGAGGTCCTCGGCGTCAACCTCCATCTCGGCGCCATCACGCACGACCCGCGCCATCCGGGGCAGTATCTTCTTGAGGCTGTCGATGGCCTTCTCCGCCTTGTGCTCCTGCCAGTAAGTGAAGCCGGCGTTGATGAAGATGACCCCGAAGACGGCGTAACCCAGTTCCGGGGTACCGCCCACGAACGCCAGGATCCCCGCTATCCAGAGGAGGATCGCGAAGAGGTTTGTGAAGTTGACGAGTATCTGTCGCCAGAGGGGCACCCTCTTCTTCTCCTGGATGACGTTGGGGCCGCACTTCTCCAGGTGAACGGCTGCTTCCTCGCCGGTCAGGCCCTCCGGCGAGCTATTGAATGCCTCGTATACGTCAGGCTCAGAGATAGCGTAGATGGGTTCTTCCATCTGTCCCTTCCGTCGCCACCGGGGGCATTACCGCGATAACGGCCTGGCGATCAGTGGCGGAAATGCCTTCGCCCGGTGAACACCATGGCCATCCCGTGCCGTTCGCAGGCGGCAATGACCTCGTCGTCCTTTATCGATCCTCCCGGCTGGATAACCGCGACTATGCCTGCCGCCGCCGCCTTCTCGATCCCGTCGGTGAACGGGAAGAAGGCGTCGGACGCCATGACGCTCCCCCGCGACTTGCCCCCCGACTTCTCAGAGGCCAGCATCACCGAATCAACCCGGCTCATCTGGCCGGCGCCTATGCCTACCGTCGCCTTCCCTCGAACGAAAACGATCGCGTTCGACTTCACGTGCCTGCAAACCCTCCAGGCAAACAGCAGGTCCTCCCACTGCTCAGAAGTCGGTTCGGTCTCGGTGGTGACCCACATGCTATCTCTCTCGTCGGGTTCCCGGTCGTACTGCTGCAGGAGAAGCCCGCCGTGGATGCGGCGGTAGTCCATGCCCGGGTCCGCGTCGTGGTCGATGTCGCCCATCTCCAGGATCCGGAACTCCTTCTTGGCGGCCAGGACCTCGAGCGCCTCGGGCTCGAAGTGGGGCGCCAGCAGGAGTTCGATGAAGTTGTCGGTGAGCACATGGGCGGTCTCGGCGTCCAGTGGGCGGTTGAACGCCACTACCGACCCGAACGCGGACACCGGGTCGCAGTCCAGCGCCCTGGTGTAGGCGACGACCGGGTTCTCCGCGACAGCGACGCCGCAGGGGGTGTTGTGCTTTATGATGACCACCGCCGGCTCCTCGAACTCCAGCACCCCCCACCACGCGGCCTCGCCGTCAAGGATGTTGTTAAATGAAAGCGGCGGCCCCGCTACCTGCCTGGCGGTGGCAAGGGAGTTGCCTTCGTACTTCTCCTCGGCATAGACCGCCGCCGACTGGTGTGGGTTCTCCCCGTACCGCAAAGACGCGACCTCGCCCAGCTCGAGGGTGAGCGACTCTGGAAACATCTCGCCCTTCTCCTCGGGGAAAGCCGAAGGCCGCGGTTTTTCCGGTGCCTCACCGGAGAGGTATCTGGATATCATCGCGTCGTACTCGGCGGTATGGGCGAACGCCTCGCGCGCCAGCTCGCCGCAGGTTTCGCTTGAGACCTGCCCGCCGGCACTCTTCATCTCCTCCACCAGGCCCTTATAACGGGCCGGGTTCACCACCACCGCGATATGGGCGTGGTTCTTCGCCGCCGCCCGTACCATGGTGGGACCTCCGATGTCTATCTACTCGATCACCTCCTGCCGGGTCACGCCGGGGCGAGCCACGGTCTGAGCAAACGGGTAGAGGTTGACCACCACCAGGTCTATCGCCGGTATCTTCTGGTATTCCAGTTGCCGCATGTGGTCGGGTTTGCTCCGGTCGGCCAGTATGCCGCCGTGGACCTTCGGGTGGAGCGTCTTAACCCGGCCGTCCAGCATCTCGGGGAACCCCGTCACCTCCGCCACCGGGGTGACCTTGACGTGGTTCTGTTTGAGTATCTTGTATGTCCCGCCGGTGGAGATTATCTCAACCCCCATCGCGGAGAGCTCACCGGCCAGCCACGCCACGTCGGTCTTGTCAGAAACGCTGATGAGCGCCCGCTTTATCTTTGGCATCCGCCGCCTCCTTTTTCTTGTCTGCGTCATGCTATACCGGGTGCGGACCAGTCCTCCCCCATGCACCTTTAGGGGCGACTCTGCTCCTTCCACCCTCCGGGGAGGTGGAGAACCTCCCATCAAGTGAGGGTGGTGGTTCCCGGGGAGGTCAAGAATCTGGTCCCCTCAACTCTTGACTCTCACGGTTCTGCCGTCCACCACCAGCCTCCCCTCGACGAAAAGGCGGATAGCCCGAGGGTAAACCCGGTACTCCGCCTGGTGTATCCGGTTGTGCAGCGATTCCGCGTCGTCGCCTTCCTCGACGGGCACCGCCTCCTGCGCGATGACCGGCCCGGTGTCCAGGCCCTCGTCCACGAAGTGCACCGTTACGCCGCTCACCTTCACCCCGTACTCCAGCGCGTCCCCGACACCGTGGGTCCCCGGGAAAGAGGGCAGGAGCGCGGGGTGAATGTTCATCATTCGACCACGGAACTCCTCCACCAACTCCTTCCCCGCGAGCTTCATGTACCCGGCCAGGACCACAAGGTCGACTCCCTCATCGCGGAGGGCGGCTGTCACCGCGTGGTCGTACGAGGCCCTGTCGGCGTAATCCGAGGGCAGGACCACCGTTGTGGGGATCTTCCTGCGCCGCGCCCTTTCCAGCGCGAAGGCGTCCGGGTTGTCACTGATAACCACCGCTATCCGCGCCGGCACTTCACCGTCATCAATCGCCCGGGCTATCGCCTCCATGTTGGTTCCGGAACCGGACGCCAGTATGCCGATGCTTATCATGCGATCTTCTCCTGACATGCCGTCCGGGGCGGTCCGGTCATGGGAAGGTAAGCCATGGTTTGCCTGCTACCGGTAGCGGACCGTGCCATCCCCCTCCACTATCTCCCCCACCTCGTACGCCCTGTACAGGTTCATGTCCAGGACCTGGAGCGCCTTCCTGACCCCGGTGGGCCCCACGACCAGGAGCATGCCCAGCCCCATGTTGAAAGTCCTGAGCATCTCGAACAGGTCTATCTCTCCCACCCGCTGAATGAACGTGAAGATGTTCTTCACCGGCCAGCATCCCAGGAATATCTCCGCGTTGACGCTGTCCGGAAGCACCCTCGGCAGGTTATCGGTTATGCCACCGCCGGTCACGTGCGCCACCGCCTTGAGGTCACATTCCCGGGCCACCTCTAACACGCCAGGCGCGTAAATGAACGAGGGCGTGAGCAACTCCCGCCCCAGCGGTAAGGAGAGTTCCCTGATCTTGTCGTCAAGGTTGAACTCCCCGGAGTCGAAAAGCAGCTTCCTGACAAGCGAGAACCCGTTGGAGTGGAGCCCCGAGGACGCGATGCCTATGACCCTGTCCTCGGGCTTCACCCTCGAGCCGTCGATTATCCGGTCCTTCTCCACTACCCCCACGCAGAAGCCGGCCAGGTCGTACTCCTCCGGCTCCATGACCCCGGGGTGCTCGGCTATCTCCCCCCCGACCAGGGAGCAGCCCGCCTTCCGGCAACCGTCCGCGATGCCGCCCACGATCTCGGCGATGCGTTCGGGCACCACCTCGCCGGTCGCGATGTAATCCTGGAAGAACAGCGGCTCCGCTCCACAGGCGACCACGTCGTCGACGCACATCGCTACCAGGTCGATACCCACGGTGTCGTGCTTGTCCAGCATCCGGGCCAGCTTGAGCTTGGTGCCCACGCCGTCTGTCCCCGATACCAGTACCGGCTTCTCGTAGCGGGACGGGTCAATCTCAAACATCGAGCTGAAGCCACCAACGCCGGCCAGCACCTCTGGCCTCAAGGTGGGTCCGGCCTTCTCCCTGATGAGTTCCACCGCCCGGGAGGCGGCGCCAATATCGACACCGGCCCACTTATAATCTTTCCTGGCCTCTTCTTTCCCCGCTTCTTCCACGATCTCGGGTACTCCTTTCAGGCGGGCGACTTCTCCTCCAGCCGGAACTTGGACATCATCAAGTTGTCCGGCACATCTATCGGGTATATGTCGTTAAAGCAGGCGGTGCAGAACTTATCCCTGGGCGACCCGCAGGATTTGACCAGGTTGTCCATTCCGAGGTAGTAAAGCGAATCAGCGCCGAGGAACTCCGTTATCTCCCCAACGGTCTGGCTGGAGGCGATAAGCTCACTGCGCACCGCGGTATCTATGCCGTAGAAGCACGGATACTGAATCGGCGGTGAGCTGATCCTCAGGTGGACCTCCCGCGCCCCCGCTTCCTTCAGTATCTCCACTATCTTGCGGCTGGTGGTCCCCCTGACAATGGAGTCGTCCACCACCACCAACCTTTTCCCCTCTATCACCTGCTTCAGCGGGTTCAGCTTTATCCTGACCCCTAACTGCCTTATGGACTGTGAGGGCTCTATGAATGTTCGGCCTATGTATCGGTTCTTGATAAGGCCCTGGCCGAACGGGATACGCGACTTCTCGGCGAAACCAATCGCCGAGGGAACCCCCGAGTCCGGCACCCCTATGACGATGTCCGCCTCCACCGGGGCCTCCTCGGCCAGGTGCATGCCCATCTCCTTGCGCGCGTTGTACAGCACGCGGTCGTAGAGGATGCTGTCGGGCCGCGCGAAGTAGATGAACTCGAATATGCAAAGCGCCGGGCGTGCCGGCGGCGCGAACCGGCGGGATTTGATACCGTCCCTGTTCATAAACACCATCTCCCCCGGCTCGACCTCGCGGAGATACTTCGCTCCCACAACGTCGAGTGCCGCCGTTTCGCTTGCCAGGAACGTACCGCCGTTCCTGGTCCCGATACACAGAGGGCGGATGCCGTGGGGGTCCCGGACGCCGAAGAGTCCTTCCTCGGTGAGTATTACCACCGAGTAGGCACCGCGCATCCGGGGGAACACCTCCTCTATCGCCCCCTCGGTTGTAGGAGAATCGGAACTGTTGAGAAGCGCGCAGATTACCTCGGTGTCCGTGGTGGAAGTGAAGGTGGAACCTCTCTCGAGGAGCCATTCACGTAGCTCACTCGTGTTCACCAGGTTCCCGTTATGGGCCAGGGCGAGCGGCCCGCGCCGTGTCGCCTCGTATAATGGCTGCGCGTTCTCCCAGTGGGTGGAACCGGTGGTCGAGTAGCGGACGTGCCCTATTGCGTAGTCGCCCTTCAGAGTGACGAAGCTGTTCTCATCGAAGACCTGGGAAACCAGCCCCATATCCTTTACAACCAGGATTCCGTCCCCGCTGGTCACCGCGATGCCGGCGCTCTCCTGCCCCCTGTGCTGGAGGGCGTATAGCCCGAAGTACGTGACCCTGGCGACGTCCTCCCCGGGGGCATAGACACCGAATACACCACACTCCTCCTCCGGTGAATCGCCCCGGCTCAACGTGGTGAGCACACTATCGGCCACACTGCTTTCGCTCAAACGCGGCCCCTTGAGGTCAACCAACATCCCTCTGTCCCCGGTCCCCCCTATTATTACCTAAAAACCGGCCGGTTCGCCGTTATGGTAAAAGTTTTTCCATCTTTTTATAATAAAATATCAGGTCTTGCCTCCCGCCTGACGGGTTGCCCCGGACCTCGCCTGAAGACACGGCCTTCAGGTGGTCGCTCGCTGCCTATGAACCCGCCAGCATCCGCTCGAGCGCTTCCTCGTAGGTGGACCTCATCTCTGAAAGCGAAAGCGAAAACGCGCCCGCCTCCAGGCGGTCCCCCCCGGTGGTGCCGATAACCCGGGCCGGCACGCCGGCCTCTACGGCAATCCCCTCCAGCGCGGAGAGGTTGTCCTCGCTAACGCTCACAATGGCCCTCGCCTGCGACTCGCTGAAAGCGGCCACAAACGGTGGAAGCCCCCCGGGCATCTGGACGCTCGCCCCTATGCCACCCTGCAGGCACGACTCGGCCAGGGCGACCGCGAGCCCGCCCTCGCTCAGGTCATGCGCCGAGGAGAGCAGGCGAGCCGAGGCTGCACGGGTAAGGCACTCCACCAGCGCCTTCTCCGCGGCCCAGTCAACCACCGGCGGCCGGCCGGCCACCTTGCCGTGAATGACCTTCAGGTACTCGCTCCCCCCGAGTTCGTCACCGGTATCCCCCAGGAGCACGATGCTGTCGCCTTCCGCGGCAAAGGCGGAGCCCACCCTGTCCCCAACGTCCTCGAGAAGGCCGAGCATCCCGATGACCGGCGTTGGGTAGATCGCCTCGCCGAAAGACTCGTTATAGAAACTGACATTGCCGCCTACCACCGGCGTCGCAAGCTGCCGGCATCCCTCCGCGAGCCCTTCCACGCACCTGCAGAACTGCCAGAATATCCCCGGCTTCTCGGGGTTGCCGAAGTTGAGGCAGTTGGTGACCGCGATGGGCCTGGCCCCGGTGCAGGCCACGTTCCTGCCGCTCTCGGCGACGGCTATCTGGGCCCCCACGTAAGGGTCCAGGTAACAGTAGCGCCCGTTACAGTCGCAGGAGAGGGCTATGCCTTTCTCCAGCGGCTTTGTCCTGAGGACCGCGGCGTCGCTCCCCGGGAGAACAACCGTGTTCACCCTCACCATGTGATCGTACTGCTCAAAGACCCACCGTCTGCTGCAGATGTTGGCTGAGCCGAGCAGTTCCAGGAGCGCCTTCCCCATGTCCTCCGGCGGCGAGAGTGTGCCGGTGTCGAACCCGGTGACACGGTCAATGTAATCGGGCTTCTCCGTGTCACGGTGATACTCCGGGCCGCGGGCCAGAGAGCTCGCCGGCACCTCGGCCACGACCTCGCCGCCGGAGAGAAGCCGCAGCATGTCGCCCTCGGTCACCACCCCCACCGGCGTCGCGTCAACGCCCCACTTCCGGCAGACGGAAAGCACTTCCTCGAGGTCCTCCTCGGAGCAAATCGCGAACATCCGCTCCTGGGACTCCGACATCATTATCTCGATGGGCTCCATGCCGGGCTCCCTGAGCGGCACCTTCGAGATGTCCACGTCCATCCCGCATCCGCCCCGCTCGGCGGTCTCGCAGGTCGCGCAGGTCAGCCCGGCGCCGCCGAAGTCCTGGAGCCCCAGCAGGAGGTCTTTCTCCAGCATCTCCAGGCACACCTCTATCAAGAGCTTCTCGGTGAACGGGTCACCGACCTGGACGCTCGGGCGCTTCTGCTCGGAGTTCTCGTCGAACTCCTGGGAGGCCAGGACGCTCACGCCCCCGATGCCGTCCCTGCCGGTGCCCGAGCCAATGAGGACCCCTACGCTTCCCGGCTCTGAGGCCTGCCCCTTGATGAGCCGCTCGACGGGCATGACGCCCAGGCACATCACGTTCACCAGTGGGTTCTCCTCGTACGCTTCCTCGAAGTAGATATCGCCCGCGACGGTTGGAATCCCCAGGCAGTTCCCGTACGACGCGATCCCCGCCACGACTCCCTCGAACAGGTAGCGGGTACGCGCGCTGTCAAGCGACCCGAACCTCAAGGGGTCGAGGCACGCTATCGGCCGCGCTCCCATGGTGAAGATGTCCCTTACTATGCCGCCGACACCGGTCGCGGCGCCCTGGAAAGGCTCCACCGCGCTTGGGTGGTTGTGGGACTCCATCTTGAACACCACCGCCATCCCGTCCCCGATGTCCACCACACCGGCGTTCTCGCCGGGGCCCAGGAGCACCCTGGGACCCTCGGTGGGAAGCTTCTGTAGCTGCTCCTTCGAACTCTTGTAACTGCAGTGCTCGGACCACATGACCGAGTACATCCCCAGTTCGACCTTGTTGGGCTCGCGCCCGAGGGTCTCCACTATCCTCTGGTACTCCTCGGTGGTAAGGCCCAGTTCCTCGTATAGCTCAGGCAACTTAACCGCTCCCTGTTGTTAGTGCCCCGTCTCACAAATACAATGGCATTCGAACGCCGCTGCATCCACACCGGCCGCGTTCCGCTCCCTCGACGTACTCCAAGAGTACGACTCGGTCGCGCGCCTTGCCGGAGCGGCGCATCGACGCTCTCGGTGCGTCACCGTATCTATGAGACGGGACACACTAGCCGCCGCCCAGCGGCGGGAAGATTGACACGACGTCGTCGGGCTTCAGGCGGGTCCTCTTTCCCTTCATATGTATCACGTTCTTGCCGTTTACCAGGATACTGCTTATCTTCAGGTACCTGCGCAGTTCCCCGTCGTAGTCGGTGGAAAGCCGCTGCAGGACCTCCTTCACCGAACCGGCCTGGATTTGGGCCTCCCGTTCCCCGGTGACCTTCCTCAAGGATGCATAGAACTTGACAGTAGGCATACCCTCACTCCCAACCGTGAACCATACGTCAGGCCCGCATCCCCAGCCTGCGGAGCGTGTCGTGCTTCGGCGCCCCGTTGGCGTCGAGCCCGCGGACCCGGTAGTAGATGCGTATCATTTGATTGAGCGGCACCGTCGTGTCGGTGCCACCCTCCTGGACCTGGTGGGTCGAGCGCCTGGGAAGGGTGTCGTCAGCCCCGGTGAAACCCTCCCGGGCGTTGAACAATCTCTCTATCATGTAGGTGCGCAACCCGATCTCCAGGAACTTGCCGAAGGTCATCTTCATCCCGGTGAGGTCGGTAATCACCCTGGGGTGCTGCATGAGCGCCATGGGAGGCACGAACGCCAGCATCTTCGGGAACCTGAGAATGAGCTCCATCATCGGGCCCATCAACTCCAGGGACTTGGCCACCACGCGGTACACGTTTCCGTGGGGATTGAGCTCGATCGCCTGCTTGGGAATGGTCGTGAACCCGGTGAACTGGCAGCTCCCCGAGTCTGACAGCGCGTCCAGCATGGTCTGCAGCATGGCGGTAAGCTGGGGCTTGGCCCTTGTGGTGAGCGGGTCCATCGTCAGGGGCCCGTTGGCCTCGAAGTAGACCATGTATCCACCGCCTATATGGCAGCCGCCGCGGTTGGCTATCGCGTAGCCGAGGCCGTGGCCGACCGCGCCCCGGGGCTCGTAGGCGGGAAGCTCCAGGCCCTTGACCTCCATAGCATAATCCTTGCCACCGTACTTCTCGGAGAGGCGCTTCACGCCATCGGCGAGGTCGTCGCCGATGCCGCGCCGATTGGCAATATCGTCGATGACCCCGGAGATGTTGTCCACCTTTCCGAACTCCAGGCCGTTGTCCCACAGGCCGTTCTCGTTGAGCTCCATGGCGAACCCCAGCACGTTGCCGAGCGATACCGTGTCCACCCCCACGAGGTCCGCCTGGTAGTTCCAGTCGCAGATGAGGCCGAGGTCCGGGTTCTCCAGGTTCGGCCCCAGCAACCCCAGCGTCTCGTACTCCGGACCCTTGACATTCTTGCCGTCAACCTCCACTCGCCGGCCGCATTTGATGACACAGGACGCGCAGCCGAAGTTTCCGGTGAGCCTGGTCTCCGCGAGTGTTTCGCCGCTCACCGCATCGGCTTCGGCAAACGACCCCCGCTTGAAATTGTGAGTGGGCAGCGTGTTGGCCGCGTTACAACGGTTGATGAAGACGGCGGTCCCATACTCCGGCATCATCTCGCCGGTGGAAGGGTGCTCCTTGAGAATCTCCACCCACTTCCTGACGTCTTTCTTGAACTTCTCGGGATTCGCCTTGGGCACTTTATGGTTTCCTTTGGCGGTTATTGCCTTGATGTTCTTGGAGCCCATTACCGCGCCCGCCCCGCCACGGCCGAGGGCCCTCTCCTGCGATATTATGCAGGCGTAGAGCACGGCGTTCTCCCCGGCGGGGCCGATCACCATCTTGCCGGTCCCCTTTGGAAGCTTCTCCTGGGCCTCCTCGGTGGTAAGCCCCCAGAGGTCCTTGGCGTCCTTGAGCTCCACTTCCCCGTCCTCGATGTGTATCCAGGTGGGCTTGGATGCCTTTCCCCTGAGGATGAGGCCGTCAAAGCCGGCCCTCTTCAGGAACATTCCGAAGTTGCCCCCACAGTTGCAGGAGAGAATCCCACCTGTAAGTGGAGACTTGGTGGTCACGTTGAACCTGCTGGTGCACGGTGCCCCGGAGTTCACCAGCGGTCCGGTGTTGACGATGAAAACGTTCTCCTCGCCCAGGGGGTTAACACCTTTTGACAACGTGTCGTAGAGTATCTTGCTGGCGAGACCTTTGCTGCCGAGATACGCCTCCAGCATCTCATCGGTCACATCGTACTCCCCGACCTTGCCGGTAGAGAGGTCGATATCCAGGAACCTGCCCAAATAACCGCTGTACTTCGTGCTCATCTCACTGCTCCTTGTTAGACTTAGACCTGTTTTCGTAGTTGATTATAACAAGTTTCGGGGTCTTGCCCCGGGCAGTTGCATAATGCACGTCCGGGGCCAGGCCCCTGGGGTGCGTTTTGTGGCTTTTGTTTATTTGTGAGGGAGGGGTCTCGCCCCGGGGCATATGCATTGTGGGGCGAGGGTTCAAGTAGAGTATTGAACGTCACATGCCCGGGGATGGCGTTCTTGTCTGACGTTATCGTGGCAAAGCGTGGTGCCAGGCACCTGTGTTGCATTATCGCGAGTGGTCTGTGTGGAAAGTCGAACGGCAACACCTGAGCCAGGCACCGTTTGGTCAGAAGCAGCCGAGCTGGCACCTGCTTAGCTTTATCTCCAGCAGGTCCAGCGCCCGACCGACGAGCGGAACCGGCACCTCCAGGTCTGCGGCGATCCAGTGCGCCTGAGCGCATGTGACCCTGTTATCCGCCGCCGCCGCCTTCACCGCCTCGATCACATTTTCCGGTATCTCTTCCGACAATATATTACCTCCCGTGATTGCCAGTGAGATGTCAAGGACCTTATCGAACGCCCTGCGACGTCCTTTCTCGTCCCTGTATATCAGTACTTTCTTCGCCCCGACGGCGTCCTTGATCATTCGTTCCATGCCAAGTTCACTCTCGCCCTGGAAACCAGTGCCCCACTCCACCAGGACCATGTCCGCTCCCTCGCCCCTGGCGACCTCCTCCAGGGGAACGTCGATGAGAAGCACCGAAAGGTCCGCCGAACCGCCGGGGGGCGGGGCTTCAGTCAACACCTCGACCCGTTTGACAGGTAACCGGGTACGAAGGTACTCGACCAGCGCCCTTGACGGCGCGCTCCCGCTGACCCATACCGTCTTCACGTCAATCCTCCGTTCGCCAGACCGGCGGCCTTTCTCATGTCCTCCGGTGAGTTTATGTTGAGCAGCAACCTCCCGGTAGAGTCGAAGCCCAGCAGTTCTTCCCACCGTACGTACTTTACCAGGACCTCGTCGTAGAAATCGGTCACCTTGAGGTTTCCGGAACCGATCTGTCGTCCGATTACATCCGCGCAATCCCTCCGGTAGGCGGCGTAAAGCGGCTCCAGGCCCTCCGGTGTACGGGGGACCGCGACCTGGAAACCGGGGAGGTTCTCCATGATGAAGACGATGGCGTCCCTGTTGATGAACGGCATGTCACAGGCCATCACGAAGTTATCCTCCGAGCCCGACAGCTCGAGGCCGCTCAGTATCCCGCCCAGGGGCCCTTTCCCGCTGACCTTCTCCTCCACCACCCGGACTCCGCCCCCCCGGTAGACAGAAAGACCCTCCATCCTCCCCGCGTTTCCCACGATAAGGGTCTCGGTGAACAGGCCTCCCGTGACCTGAAGCTGGATATCGATAACGCGCCTGCCCCCCACCTCCATAAACGCCTTTTCCCCGGGCATCCTGATGCTCGCGCCTCCCGCGAGTATGATCCCGGTCGCCATCAACTGCCACCGATTCGCTCGGGGTGCGTGTAGACGTTGAAGCTCGAGCCGCGCAGGAACCCCACCAGGGTAACCCCGGTCTTTACCCCAACATCCACGCCCAGGGCGGTGGGGGCGGAGATCGAGCATATCAGGGGTATTCCGGCCCGGGCTCCCTTCAGGACCATCTCGTAGGAGAGCCGACCTGAGAGCATGAGCCCCTTGTCGTCAACCCGCTCACCGGAAAGAAGAAGGTACCCGAGCACCTTGTCCACCGCGTTATGCCTGCCCACATCCTCCCTGGTGATCAGGCTCTGTCCCCCCGGCCCGAAGAGTCCCGCGCCATGGGTACCCCCGGTCGCCTGAAACACCTCCTGGCCTTCCAGCAGGAGTCCGGGGGCGTTCTCTATGATCCCGGGGGGGAAGCGCGTGTCGCTCTCAACGTGGATGTCCGAGAGGTCAATCTCCCTTCCCAGGTCGGCGGCCCCGCACCCGGTCCTCACCAGCCGGGCGTCGTATCGTTCGGTGCCGGTGTCGGTCGACGCCTTGATGTCGACCAGGTTGCTCGAACCCCTGTCGCCCGACCCCGGTCTTACCTCCGCTTGCGGGAAAAGCGTTTCGAGCGAGCCCGGGTAGGCCTCGCCACGATAATGGATGCACTCCACCTGCTCACGGCTGCTGATCAGCCCCTCGCTGAAGCAAAACCCGACGGCAAGAAGCACCTCGTCACCGGGGAGCCTCATCAGGTGGACCAGTGTGCGTCCATTGAGTCTGACCTCCAGCGGGACCTCACGGGCCACGATGTCGTCCACCCGACTCCGCTTCCCCTGTTGACACCGGGTTATACTGACGCCTTGAAGACCCTTGCTTTCCTCCGGTTCCAAGCGTAACTCCATGATAGCCGGATTACCCACGTGGAAAATATAACACTTAGTGCCCCGTTCCATGAATACGGTTAAGCACCGAGAGCGCCTCCGCGCCGCTCCGGTAAGGCGCGCGACCGAGGCGTACTCCTGTAGTACGCCTGGGGAGCGGAACGCGGCCGGAGTGGATGCAGCGGCGTTCGAATGCCAGCGTATTTATGGAGCGGGGTACTCATGGATGTGTTGAAACCGGGGCTCAACCCGCGGGGCCGAGTACCTCTTCGATCTTATCCAGGATGTCCTGCAGTTCGAACGGCTTTGTAATATAACCCTCAGCTCCTAAGGAGAGGCCCATCTCTATATGCTCCGCACCGGTCTTGGCGGAAACGAAGATGACCGGAATTTTCTCGGTATCCGGGTCCAGTTTCAGCCTCCGGCAGACCTCGAAACCATCCACGTCAGGCATCATGATGTCCAGGAGCACCAGGTCTGGCAGTTCCCTCTTCGTGATCATGAACCCCCTGGTCCCACTCATCGCCTCCACAACCTCGTAGCCGCTCGAGGTCAATATGATGCGCAGAACCTTGACCATGGACGGATCGTCATCTATTATCGCTATCTTGACCGATTTTTCTTTACTGCTTTTCTGCATCACGCTCTCCGTTTCACCCGGTGGGAAACCGGAAACCTCCGCAAAGCTTGACACCCCATTAAGTGGTATCGGGCATTACGCCACATATCTTGATAAACTTAACAGAATATGATGAATAAGTTAACCTTGTGTCCCGTCTTATGAGTACGGTGATGCACCGAGAACGTCGGTGCGCCGCGCCGGCAAGGCGCGCGACCGAGACGTACTTCTGTAGTACTTCGAGGGAGCGGAACGCAGCAGGAGTGGATGCAGCGGCGTTCGAATGCCATTGTACTCATAAGACGGGGCACTAATGGCGCGAGCCGACCGGTTCGTGCTTGACCATCGGGCGCAACGAAACTAGCATAAGCAGGACAGAAACGTGTTTTAAGTGACCAGGCTTCCGGAGGAGAGCGTTGGACGATAACAAAACGGTTTTTCTCGAGAACGTATCAAAGACGTACCAGATGGGGGAAATCGAGGTCAAGGCCTTGAAAGAGGTGGACCTGACGATAACCAAGGGTAAGTTCGTGGTCGTTCTGGGCCCAAGCGGCTCCGGCAAGACCACCATGCTCAACTGCATCGGGGGCATTGATTCGCCAACCAGCGGCACGATAATAGTCGGAGGCAATGACATCTCGAAGTTGACCGAGAAGGAGCTGACCAAGTTCCGCCGCAACACGGTCGGCTTCATCTTCCAGTTCTTCAACCTCATTCCGACCCTTACCGCCCGCGAGAACGTCGACTTCGCGCTGGACCTTGTCCCCAAGGAAACAAGGGGGTCCGCGGTGGAGGTCCTGAAGCAGGTCGGGCTTGGAGACCGCGCCAACCACTTCCCCAGCCAGCTATCAGGCGGAGAGCAGCAGCGGGTGGCGGTGGCGCGGGCCCTGGCGAAACGCCCCCCGGTCGTCCTGTGTGACGAGCCAACCGGCGAGCTGGACTTCGACACCGGAATTATGATCCTGCGCCTTATGCGCGATGTATCCAGGCAGGAGCACTGCAACTTCCTGGTGGTGACTCACAACGCCGCTATCGCCAGGATGGCGGACACGGTGGTGCGCCTTCACAGCGGCGAGATATCCTCTGTCGAGACAAACGAGAACCCGGAAGACCCCGAGAACCTGGTCTGGTAACGTCCGACATCGAACCATGACGCGGCCCGTGGACAGTTTCCGCAACTACTACTATACCTGCGCGTCATGGAGCGTAACCCGGTCTCCCTTCACGGTACCGGTCCGCTCGAGCGTGCCTCCAGGCAGTTCGATCGCCTGCCGCGCCCGCCAGGAAACCGGCGAGACGCGGCGGGGGGCCAGGCCCCGGCACGTCCTGGTTACCACTCCGGAGCCGTCCACGAACAGCACGTCGATGGTGAACCGCATGCCGAAGGTGTGAACCTGCCTGCATCGGGGAATTATCAGCGCCTCGCCGGGCTCCAGGTCATCACGGCCGATAAGACCACGCCGCCGCTCACCCGCTGTGGTTGCCAGGACCGCGTCCGAGGCAAGGAGCGCGTTCCGGGTGTCGTTGCGTATGCACAGCACTCGTGGACTCCCTTCCGCTTCCCGGCGGAGCTCCCTCCCCGGTGCCCGGCGCCGGTCCACCGCCCCGAGACTCACATCCTCTCGCCTACGACCTTCGCCGGGACACCGACGGCTATCGCGTACTCGGGGATATCCGTTGTCACCACCGCGCCCGCGCCCACCACCGCCCCGTCGCCGATAGTGACCCCCTTGAGGACCACCACCATCGCGCCCAGCCAGCAGTCCGAGCCAATGGTTACCGGGCCGTAGGTACCGTACTGCTCACGCATCGGGGTCCCCAACTGGATGCCGTGGTCCGCGCAGTTGATGTTGACCATGGGGCTGACCATGGTGTCGGAGCCGATGGTGAGGTCGTCGAACGCGTTGAAGAAGTTGTAGGGACCGATGCCGGTCCTGTCCCCGATTCGAAGTGTGGCCCTGTTCGCCACCTGGAGCCTTGCCCCCGAGTCCAGGCTGACACCGTTTCCGATGATTATCCGCCCGTCGTCGTTCCCTATGACCTCGATGGTCCGGGGAATGAAAACCCCGTCCCCCACGACCAGCGACGACTGACCGCCGAGATAAAGATCGACCCGGCCCGGTATCCACGGGTACGCGCCGAGCGCAACCCCCCTGCGCCGCAGGTACCAGGCGTTGAACAGTCCCCTGTAACGCTCCGGGATAGCCGGCAGGCCCCTCACCGCGTTTATCGCTTTCTCCAGCATTCGCCCTCCAGCTACTTCCGCCTACTTCAGTACCATACCACGGTAACAGGAGACCTGCGGCTCCAGGTCACCGCTGTCCGCGAAGCTGTAGTATTCGCTATCGGCCCCTATGACCAGGTGGTCGAGCAACGGTATCCCCAGGATCCGCCCGACCTCCTCCAGCCGAGCGGTTATCCGCCGGTCCTCGTCGCTGGGAACAGGGTCTCCGCTGGGGTGGTTGTGGGCGAATATCACCCCGGAGGCGGCGTTGCGCACCGCGGGCCTGAACGCTTCCCGGGGATGGACGATGCTCGCCGTCAGGGTCCCCCTCGATATAACCTCAGTGCGGATAAGCCGTAGCTTCGCGTCCACCATCGCGCAGCTGAAGACCTCTATCTTCTCGTTCGCCATCCACGGCCAGAACGCGTCGCAGACATCACCACTGGAGCCGAGCCTCACCCCGGGGGTTGCGCCCGAGAGGGCCCTTCTTCCCAGCTCGATGGCCGCTACCACCGCCGACGCCTTGCCGGGGCCGATGCCCTTCACGCGGAGCAGTTCGGCAACCGTGACATCGGCGAGCCCCGCAACCCCTCCAACGCCGTCGATGACCTCCCGCGAGATGCTCACCGCGTCCCGGCCGGCGCAGCCGGCCCCCAGCACCACCGCCAGCAACTTCGTGTCGCTCGCGCGCCCGAACCCCTGCGCCGCGAGCATCCGCCCCGGGCTGTCCTGACCGTTACCGTCTTCCCTTGAATGAGCCATCAACGTAACTCCCTCTCTCGATAGACCAACGGGCAACCCGGGCGGACCAGGGGCAGCCCCGCGGAGAGGGAACGAGGCACTAAAGCAATACAACCAAAGAGCATTATACAACAGGTAGGCGACAAAGGAAACCCATCCCGGGCGACTTAGATAATCAGGTGGCGAACTTGAAGTGCATGACGTCGCCGTCAACGACCACGTAGTCGCGGCCCTCGACGCGCAGGGCGCCTTTGTCCCGGGCGGCGTGGAAATCGCCTGACGAGATGAAGTCGTCGTAGTGGACGACCTCCGCCTTGATGAACCCTTTCTCGAAGTCGCTGTGAATGCGCCCGGCGGCGTAGTCGGCGTGCGAGCCGACCGGGATGGGCCAGGCCCTGCACTCCCCGGAATCGATGGAGAAGAAGGTACACAGGCCGAGCATCTCGTAGCACGAGTGGATTATTCTCTCCAGGCCATCCTCCTCTATCCCCATCTCGGCCTCGAACTCGGCCGCATCCTCCGGTTCGAGTTCCGCCAGTTCCGCCTCTATCTCGGCGTTCACCACCAGCACCGGCAGGCCCCTCTCCCCGGCCCACTCCCGCATCCCCGCCTCGAGTGATTCCTCCAGCTCGCCTTCGCCGACGTTGAGTACGATGATGGAGGGCTTAACGCTGATAAGACCGGCGTCCGCCGCGAAACGCTCCGCTTTCTTTATCGCTTTTTCCCGTTCGACTACAGGCCCGCCCCCCAGCATCTCCTCCACCTCGGTGAGCCCTCTCAAGCGCGCCTTGCAATCCTTGTCACCGCTCTTGGCGTCCCGCTTCGCCTTGCTTATCATGCGCCCCAGGGCCTCCAGGTCGGCAAGCCGGAGTTCGGTCTCGATAAGTTCCGCGTCGTGAACCGGATCGATGGAGCCGGTCGCGCAGGGGACATCCTGCTCCTCGAACGCCCTGACGACGTGCGCCACCGCGTCCACCTCGCGTATATCGGCAAGGAAGCGGTTGCCCAGGCCCTCCCCCCTGCTTGCGCCTTCGACCAGTCCCGCTATGTCCACGAACCTCACGCTGGAAGGCACACGGCGCTCGCAGCCGGCGAGGTCGGCCACCTTCTCCAGTCGGGGGTCGGGGACCGCCACCACTCCGACGTTCGGTTCGACGGTGGTGAACGGGTACGAAGCCACGCGCGCCCCGGCCCTGGAGAGGGCGTTGAAGAGCGTGGTCTTTCCCGCGTTGGGGAATCCCACTATCCCCACCTGCAGGGAACTCAAATCACTCACCGCCTTTCCTTGAGAGGAGTTGCGATACGCAAACAAGATTACTACAAGTGGACCTTCGGCGACCACCGGTTGCCGTCAAGGTGTAGGTGGAGCCAGGCGAAAAGCACGCGCCTCATGATGCCGCCCACGAGGGAGAAAAAGCAGAACATCCGGAGAGCGAAGGCCACGATGTGGAACAGGAAACCGGGCACGCCCCACGGGAAAACCATTCGAGCGAAGAAGAAGCACATAACTGGCGCCATTCATTCCGCTGGACCGAGCCGGCGACAGTCCCGGCTCAGGCGGGCCTGACGGTGTAAGTTACGGCTCCGGGCATCCTCTCTTTCCACTCCACCGCGCTCCCTGTCTTTTCGAGCGCCTCGTAAAGGCCCTGGAGCGTTCCCGCCAGGATGAACTTCTGGTATGGGTTCAGTATCTCCACCCTGACGCCGGGGGAAAGAAGTTCCAGGTTGACCGGGTTGCCCTAGCCATGAACCGGAAGGGTATCGAGATACCGCCGGTAGGCGCCTTTCAGTTCATCACCGTCCAGTGCCTCGTCCCCGGGGCTCAAACCGAGTAGTTCGACATGCCGCGCCGTCCACTCCCGCTGCGCGTCCACCAGCATGAGGTTGACCTCCTCCCCCAACTCCTTTTCCAGTTCCCTGAACACGGCGTTGAACATGTGCCCGTCGGAGACCATGAACCTTGCCCCGGTACGGGTGTCGATTATCGTCCCCTCGTTCTCTTTCCACTTGAGGTAGGTAGCAGCCAGCGGGACATGGCAGCGAGGGCACCTGTCGAACTTGAGGTCCCCGGGTAAACGCGGCGGGAACTCCAGCTTGAGTCGCTCGGCGATCTCCGGTTTGTCCGGGGAGGGTCTTACCGTTATGACGAAGACGTTGGACGACTCCTCTTCCCACGAGTATTCGAACGGGCACCGCTCCAGGAACTCGAAGGCGCCGACCACGTTGGCCGCCATCAGTTGCAGTTGAAACGGGTTCGTCATTCTCGCGATGCCTATCCTGCCCGGCTCGTATTCGATTGTACTCGACAGCCCCATGCCGGTCAGCATCGCCAGCCGGTTGAACTGATCCACGCAGATGCGCTTGGCAAAAGCCGGGCGGGAGAGCAGCCTGCTCCCGCGGACGCTCAGGAAAAGCATCTTACTGGCGTTAAGCTGGGCCTCGAACGCGAGATGCTCGATGGAAAGCCCCAGTCTTGTCTCGATGTTTGAGAAGAGGCCGTGAAGGAACTCGGTGGGGAAGATGACGATGCGGTAGCTACGGCGCAACCTCTGGGTCATCGTCCCGTCGCTGTTCCACCTGTTCACGAGGCTCACGAGGTAGGGGAACCCGCATTTGCCGCAACGCCATAACGATTTATTACTTGCCACGTTTCCCCTCCCTGTCTATCTGTACTACAGGCGCTGATTTACCTATTAACCAACACCGGGGTCGGCCTGTCAAATAGCCCTGTTGCCGCCTGGATCGCTGGAGTGCGCACATCCGGGACCTCCCACTCAGCACCCGGGAGGAGTGGACTAACCTTCTTCCGTCTTCTTCGTCTCAGTCCTGTCCTCGCGCTTTTCGGAGTTCAGTATCTTCTCCATGGTCACGCAAGGGTATTTGGAATCAGCGCAGTAGGTGCAGTAACAACTCTGCCCCGCTCCGCTTTTCTCTTTCTTGCTCTCTGACATATTCCTCGCCTCTTTCCCTATCAGACGATAACCCCTCGTTCTGTGTTAATGATATTCCCTGGAGCGGGTGATTGCATTGATATCAATCAAGCACTGGCTTGAAGCCGAGCGCCCAGAACAGCGGCACCATCAGCATCTTTCCCCCCTTGACCTGGGAGGATTCCTCGCCCAGCACCCGCTCGGCCTCGCCTTTCTCCAGGACCGTCTCCAGGTCCCTTGAGAACCTGCCTCTCTTCCCCTCGAACCGGCGCTTCAGCAACTCGCCGTCCCATACCGTGGCCGACACCCCGACCTCCACCCCAAGGCCAGCCTCCCGGAAAAGGACCCCCAACCTCCTGCCTATTCGTATGTCTGCTCCCTTTCCGGTGAGGGATGAGTCGAGGGCGCTGGTGAACTCCGGGTGCTCCGGGTACTCCACCCTCCCCCCGTAATCCGGCTCTGCGCAGGCCAGCAGGATCCCGCCGGGCTCCAGCACCCGGGTCATCTCCTTCACCGCCAGGGCGGGCTTCGAGGCCCACATGAGCAGGAAATGGCAGGTGACCAGGTCGAAGGTTCCGTCTTTGAACGGCAGGTCCTCGCAGTCGGCGCGGATGAACCGGATGCCGTGGTGTTGCCCGGATGCGTACTCGATAAACCGGCCCTCGGAGTCCACACCGGTGACGCTCCCGCCGGTCAGCCCGGCGATCTCGGCGGTCACCTCCCCGGTGCCGCACCCGGCGTCGAGCACCGCCGACTTCCTGCGAAGCCCTGCCTTGCGGTAGAGGTGGCGCCTCATCGGTGCGGTCCACTCCGCCTGGGTGGCGAAGAACTCGCTTGTCTCCTTAAGGCTCGAGCACCTGCGCTTTACCATCGGTCTCGCCACCGTGGTGTGCCGGTTACTAGGTGCCTCGCTCCATAAATACGCTGGCATTCGAACGCCGCCGCATCCACTCCGGCCGCGTTCCGCTCCCTCGACGTACTACAGGAGTACGTCTCAGTCACGCGCCTTGCCGGAGTGGCGCTTCGACGCTCTCGGTGCTTAACCGTATCTATGGAACGAGGCACTCGAAACGGCCCCGCTAACCCGACGACTTGCTCTCGAAACAGACGAGGGTCCCTTTCTCACCGGCAAGCGGGCATCCCGCGCCGCATATCGCGAACGTATCGCAGGCGCGGCACTCCTCGCCGGCGAACTCCCTCTCCCGTATCGAGCGACACAGCGGCGCCTCCCAGATGTCCTTCCACCGGTCGTCCAGCAGGTTGCCCACCGGCCGGTAGTAGCTCTGGCAGGGGATGACGTCTCCGTTGGGCTCCACGCACATGTTGTACTTGGCGGCGGTGCACTGCTTGGGGCCCAGCCCCAGGGCCACCGGGTCCAACTGGCAGTAACGGGTGGGCGTGTACCAGATGAACCTCATCCCCAGCGAGAACGCCCTGTCGCGTGCCTCAACGATGATGCCGGCCATCTCGTCCTCCGGTACCCCCAGTTCCCCCTCGCGCGCTCCGCCGGTGTAGATGACCCCGTTCATCGCGATAGTCTCCAGCTCCAGCCCGTGGAGGTAATCGACGGTTTCCACCACGGTGTCCCGGTTGAGGGAGGTGATCGTGGTGTTGGTTATGACATATACCGGGGACATGACCGCCGCCTCGATGCCTTTCACCGTCTCCATGAAAGCGCCGGGGCGGCCGACCATCCGGTCGTGAATGTCTTCCAGGTGAGACTCCAGGGTTACCTGGACGTGGTCCAACCCGGCCTCGCCCAGCCGCTCCATGAGCCCGTCCTTCCCCAGGTTGCGCCCGTTGGTGAGAAGACCTGTTATAAGCCCCAGGTCCTCCGCGTACTCCACAAGGTCCACCAGGTCCTCCCGGACCGTGGCCTCGCCACCGGTGAACACTGCGTGAGGGATCCCAATATCCCACAGCCGGTCAAGGGCTTCCTTCCAACGCCCGGTGTCCATCTCGCCGAAATCCCGGGTGCGCTCCACGTAGCAGTGATGGCAGTCGTTGTCGCAACGGTACGTCAGCGCGAAGTCCATCCGGTAAGGCGCCGTCGCCGGCGTCTTAAACGGCTCGATTCGCTCGACGTTCAGGTAGGAAACTGGGCATATCTTGCTCTCTACGGTAAACGCGAAGATGGTTTCCTTGAGCTCATTGAAGTCGTTCCTTACAATGTCAGGGTCCACCATATATCGCGACTGCAACCGCTTGACGGCCGCATCCTCGTCGGCCCTCTCGAGCATGAGCCGGGCGTACTCGGTCGCGGTCTGGTTCAGGTGAAGTATCTTCCGGGCGTCTATCGAGAGTATCCCATCGCCGTCCGGCTCCACCCGGAGGTGGAACCTGGTGCCCTCGTACTGGTCCCCCACCGCGTAATGGTACAGCCCCGGCTTCAGCGGGTCGCCCCGCATGTGCTTTTCCTCGAATCGCTTAAACGGGCCCTTAAACCTCATTAGCGGCCACCCCCCGCGCAGGCGCAGGCGCAACCGGCGCAGGCGCAGGCGCAACCCCCGCCACCGCCGCCGTACCCGCCGTAGTACCTTCTTCTATGGTAAATCCGCCGGTACTCCAGGGGATTCACTTCCCTTACGACATCCTCCTTGAAATCCTCGACGTGGATGAACGCGGCGTTCTGCATGGAGCGGAAGCCGCCGGTAACCGACTCCGCGAAGTTGGTGCCCTGGATGGCCAGCCCGCCGGCGGCCGAAGTAGTAACGCCGGTCCCCGCCGTTCCTTCCGCCTTCGGCAGACTCATCATCCACGGCGGCATGGGGAAGCCGCCGGCGGAGAACGCCTCCCTGACCTTTGAGCTGAAACCCGGCTCGAGGAGCAGGAACGGCAGGTACTGGTTGAACTTCTCCATGCGCGCGTTGTGGTCGACCTCCGACTTGACCTCGATCCAGGCCCTTTCCGCCGCGTCCTCGTAGTAGCTGACGGTCTCCGCGTGGGAGAACCCCCTGGCCTTGTTCTCCACGCTCTTGATGAGCGTTGTCAGTGCCAGCTGAAGGGTCTGGGGCTGGATAGACCCCTCCGGCGATATCGCCGCCAGGAAGCCGTTGTAGTCACCGGGCAGCGATTCCGGCGCCGCCACTGTCCTGGCGAGCGACAACGGCTTTATCCCGGTTATGGAGACGAGCCCCTTCTGTATCATCTCGAAGTAGGCGATGGCGGCGATACGGTCGAGCTCCTGGTTCATCAGCACCGCCGCCTCGGCGGGGAAGAGGTCCTTCATCGGGCCGGCTCCTTCCACGCCCACCTCCGGGGCGATGTACCGCGGCTTGGACCCTTCACCGTGAACTCGCTTCATGGATAATCCATACCGCGCGAGAGCCATGAATACGACCCCGATACCCGCCAGGACATATGGCAACCAGGTCATCCACGAACCCATTAGACCGCTGCTGGTCGACACGGGGCTGTAATTTGGCGTCGGCTGCTCGGGGTAGACCCCCTCAACGTATACCGCTGGAAAGGATACGCCGAACAGGTAACCCTCAGAGGGCTTCGCATCGGAAACATTCCAGGTGAACAGTATGCAACCGTCCACCTCGGAGCGGTTGGGTTGCGCCTCGCCGTGGTAGACGGTCTCGTTGTTCCGGACCCCCGGCGGGAACTGGATGGAGAACGAGAGATGCGTACTGCCCCTGGCGTACCGGGAGTCCCACCAGGTGTTCTTGAACTGCATGGAGGCATAACCCTCACGCTCGGTGTCGGTGAACACCATCTCCGGGTTCTTGCCGTGAAACTCGAAGGTGCCCTCCAACCCCGGGGGGATCGACTTGTCTCCAAGGTGCACCTCGACGCCCGGCGACACCACTGTGGATGCCCTGATATCGGTAAGGGTCACGCCGTCGATGGAGGCGGTGCACTCCTCGGGCAGGTAGTTTGGGGTAGGCATTCCGATGTCGACGATGTCGATGGGGTCCGCCAAAGGGTCGTTCTTGAACAGTATCTTGTACCAGAAATCTATGGACGAGTCCTTGTTGACGCGGACACGTACGTCTTCACTGGGGACCTCGAACTCGTACTTATGGCTTTCGGCCCGCGCTTCACCGAACGGCGCCGCCATCATAAGGATACCGGCGACCAGCAGGATAGTAACGGCCCAGAGCCGCCTCCTGTCCGAGCGGGTTCTGCCTGGCCTTCCCCTGAGCATTCAAGCCTCCGGGTTTCTCGCATCGCGACATCATAAGATTACCATATGTGCAAAATGACGCAGTGGTGCCAGGCACCAGTGGCTCAAAATGACGCACTGGTGCCAGGCACCAGTGGCTCAAAATGACGCACTGGTGACAGGTACCAGTGGCTCATTTTCGGGGGGATGTTGCGGCGAAGCGGCGGCGCAAATAGAATGACAGGGAAAATGGTTAAGTTCAGATCGAAGAAAAAGGAGTTGCCGCCCGGCCGGATAGTGGTCATCTCCGACACCCACTTCGGCGACAGTGCGCAACTGCTGAATACGAGCCCTCTCGTCGACCGCCTGATGGAGGTCCTGTCGAGCCGCGGGCCGATCTCTGAGCTCATACTGCTGGGCGACATCCTGGACCTCTGGGTGAAGACACGGGTGCCGGCGTTCCGGGACGCCCGCTACTTCATCGAGAGCATCTCCCGCCTGGAGAACGTTTCAAAGGTCCTCTACATCCCGGGGAACCATGACCACCAGATGTTCATGAACGCTTTCCGGCTGGAGGTGGATATCAACATAATGCAGGGGGACCTGAGCATCCCCCGGTTCATGCCCGCCAGGCAGTACGACGAGACGCTCCTCAGCGGGGTTGCCGACCCCGGGTCGAAGACCGAGTTCCAGATGGCGTACCCTTTCGCGGTGCGCGAGGTCAACGGGAAGGATGTAGTGTTCACCCACGGCCACCACCTCGACTTCTTCGACCCCCACTTCGGCTTCGCCCGCACGTTCTGGCTCTCGAAGCGCGTTATCAGGAAGAGGAGGAAGACCGCCACCCTGCACGACATCGAGATGGCCAACCTGCCGTTCTGCGGCGCGATGTCGATGGCCCCCTGGGTGCCCGAGATCGTGGAAGGTGGGATTCGCTATTACCGTATAATCAACTTCTTCGCCAAGATACTCCGCTCACGGACGATGCGCCACTCGATCTTGAGGGATACGCTCATCAAGGAGAACTACGATGAGATAGCCGGGCTGCTGCCGCTCATCGGTCATCCCCACCCTGGTTGCTTCGTGTTCGGCCACACCCACCGCCCGGGAATGGGCAGGTTGCCGGATACCCACATAGCGGTGGCCAACTCGGGGTCCTGGGTCAGTAACGACGAGGGCATCCCCACCATGACCTGGCTCGAGCTCGAGCACGATGTGAAGATGTACAGGCTGACCGACGATGATGTCGAACTCATGTACAGCGAAGGTATCTAGACCTCGAAAGGAGCGCCGCCAATGGAGTGCCAGAACTTCGAAGCGAACCTCGCCAGCTGCAACTGCACCTACGAGCCGTGCAGCAGGAAGGGGTTGTGCTGCGAGTGCATCAAGTACCACCTCTCCCTGGGAGAGCTGCCTGCGTGCGCCTTCCCTGACAACGTCGAGAAGACGTTCGACCGTTCCATAGCGAGGTTTGTCGAGATAAACAGGTAGCGCCCCAGGCCCCATCCCGGCCTTCCCCCCGAAGGGAGGGAAGGAGCGGAGGAATAACAACGTCGCGCCTGGCTCCCGGGCCAGGCGCGACGCCCTCTCCCTATGTTATGTGCCCCTCCTCCCGGCTACCCGCCAAGCGGAGCAAGCAAACTCATATTAGCAAACCAGGCAACTCCTGTCAAGCTCCTTTCCCCAGAAAGAAACCGTGGGGGTCGAACATCCTGGCGCTCCGTATCTCGTCAAGCGTGGCGGGCTCTATGCGCTCGAGGTCCGGTGCCACCTCGAGGTCCCACCCACAGTTCTCCTTGATGGCCGCCTCCTCCGCTTCCCCGTCGCCGTCGCCCTCGGGGAAGTAACCGGTCAGCACCAGTTCCCCATCGCGCTTCTCCAGCAGGCCACGGGTGGTTACCGCCGCCGATATCTTCTCCCCCGGACAGGTGATGTAAGGGACCTCCTCCACCAGCCGGACCGGCAGGTGGTCTAACAGTATGACGACCTCCCTGGCGCCCGCCGCCACGTCCGCCGCCCCGCCCGACCCGACCAGGAGGAGCTTGTGCTCTGGCACCGCGGTTGAGTTCACGTTGCCGTAACGGTCCACCTGCCCGGCCCCCAGCGAACCGACGCACCGGTTGCTCTCTGCTCCCACCAGGGACCCCAGGACGTCGTTCACGTCGGATAGCATCCTGCAGTTCGGCACGTTTCGCAGGTTGAATATGTACGGGTCGGCGGGCTGTGGGCTGTAGCCATAGAAGCCGATCTCGGCCATCAGGTCCACGTCGTGGCCTTTCTCCATGAGGTCGTAGTAGGCAAGCCAGGCGGCGAGGTTGGAGGCCCCCACCCCGGCCAGGATCGTCCGGTAGCCGTTCTCCCGCGCCTTGCGCGCGATGACGCGGGCTCCCACCGCCACCATCATCTCTACCTGGTTGTACTCCGGCCCCGGATTTACGTCCTCGAGCGCGTCCTCCAGTTCCGAGGTCCATGAGTCCGGCGCCGACTTCCCCTTGAGGTACCAGATCCTCTCATGGCCGAGCCGGGCGAGGTACTCCTCCTGGTCGGCGCAGCCGAAAACCCACTCGCGGAGCCATTCCTTCAGCTTCTCCTCGTCCCTGCACGCTTCGCGGACGCCCACCAGGAACTCCCTGTCCACCTCGTACCCCATGAACTCACCCTCGAGGCCGAAGTTCGACATGCCACCGGGATGGGTGCCCATGGGCGCGACTGACACCGCCCTCACCAGGTAAGAGGGAACCTTCACCAGGTGGCTGTAGCGCCTGACGAACTCGGGGGGGACTATCTTCTCGACGGTCACCAGTGCGCCTTCCCCAGCGGCCCGCGCGGAGGTGGCGTTCTCGGCGTACGGGGGGGAGCAGATGACGTTCCCCGCCGGATCTGACGCCCAGGCGTGAAGGACGGTTATGTCCGGTCTCAGCGCCCTCACCATGCCGATGCCGCCGCCGCCCGGCGTATCGGCTACGTAGTAGTCGTCGCTGTTCTCCCGCTCCATGGTGGTCCCGGCCAGAGACTTCGCCGGGATGTACTCCATGTCCATGGCGCCGGCAAGCAGCCGCAGCGAGAAGGTGAGGATGGTCCAGTGCTCCATCTCTACCGCCCCCTCCCGGTACGCCCTCTGGTAAACAGGGTTGGGGCCGGGCATCGGGTAGGAGTCACCGTAGAACGTGGCTATCGCCTTCTTCACCAGCCCCTCGAAGAACAGCGATACCATGGTCCCGGTGAAACCGAGGGTACTCACAGTAAACCCGGGGTCCTTGCCCCGGAACTGACGGGCCAGTTCGTTTATGGCAGCGCAGGAGCGCGCGTAGCAGTGCGCGATGTGGATGTGCATGCCCGGGCGGACGAACCTCTCCACCGCATCTGAGAGCGGCATGACCTTGTCGGCCTCGAGGCCCGATCGGGATATCTCCACGCTTCGCCTGACGACTTCCTCGAACTCCCCGAACATCATTACCTCCCGGCGAGACGGCTGGCGAACTGACCCCTTGATTCTATCAAATCCCTCTTCCCGGCAGCGCATGAAGAAACCGCCACGGCCTCTTCCATCAGCCCGGGTTTTTCAAATTCAATAGCTCGCTGAGGTTCGAACTTGAGGGATACCAATACAAGAAACGTGCGTTGCGGTTCTAATGGGTATATTATGATAAGGCGTTTCAGCGAAAGGGGGGATGAGGATGTATCGTTTCAAGCCCCTGGTTGCCGTGTCATGTGTTCTTGCCCCGGTACTCCTGGGAAGTGAAGCGCTTGCTTCTACGCCAACCGGATCTCCCGGTGCCATGAAAGCGAATCCCTCAGGTTTCTCGAAGATGTCTTGCGAGCCGGGCGAGGTCATAGTGAAGTTCAAAAGCGGCGTGTTGCCGACAAGAGTTAGGCGTGGAATCTTCGGGGAGTCAGCTAGACAGGAGGTCAAAGATGTTTGACAAAAGTAGTCGAATCGGCAAGGTCCTACAGTCCGGGCTGGTCATCGCGATAACACTCGCGCTGCTTGTAGCCACCGCAACACTCGCGTTGCCTGCCCGCGGGTCGGACATCAGAGAGATCGCGACGGATGAAAGCTATGACGGTGTCACAGCCGTTGATTCAAACAACATATGGGCCGTCGGCACCAACGGCACAATCGTTCACTATGACGGCTTGAACTGGACGGACCAGGAGAGCGGCACCACCCAGGACCTCACCGGGGTGGACGCGGTCAACGAGAATAACGTCTGGGCCGTCGGCACCAACGGCACAATACTGTATTATGATGGAACCAGCTGGACTTCTCAGAACAGCGGCACGAACGACGTGCTTACCGATGTCTCGGCTGTTGATACAGACCATGTCTGGGCGGTTGGCACCCAGGGTACAATTCTCTTCTTCAACGGCTCAACCTGGACCCAGCAGGGGAGCGGCACCAACAAGGATATATACGGTGTGTATTCCCTGGACGCAAACCACGTCTGGGCCGTCGGGGCCGACGGGATAATTCTCTTCTTCAATGGCTTGACCTGGACCCAGCAGGCGAGCGGTACGACAACGGACCTTTTCGGTGTTTGTGGAGTGGACGCAAACCACGTCTGGGCCGTCGGCGCGGGCGGAAAAATAATCTTCTTTGACGGTTCCGTATGGACCACCCAGGCCAGCGGTACCAACAAGGACCTTTATTCGGTATCCGCTGTTGGTGTAAACGACGCTTGGGCGTCGGGCGCCGACGGGACACTTCTGCATTACGACGGTGAAACCTGGAGCCCCCACGACAGCGGTACCGACGAGAACCTCTACGACGTGGTTCCGGTGAATGACAACGAGATAATTGCGGTGGGGGACAATGAAACCGTTGTCCACATGGAAGACCCCGACCCGGAGACCTGGTACCTTGCCGAAGGTACCACCGCCTGGGGGTTTTCCTGCTACGTGACCATAGAGAACCCGAACTCAATCGCCGTCACCGCACAGATAGGTTACATGACCGGGGAAGGGCTCGTTGACGGTGGAGAGGTGAACCTCCCCGCTGCCAGCCAGGCCACGGTGAACCCCAGAGACACCCTGGGAGACAAGGATTTCTCCACCAAGGTGGAGTGCAAGGAGGGCAAGACGATAGCGGTGGACCGCACCATGACCTGGGCTCCGTCAGGAGCGGGAAGTGGCGTGGCCGGTGACGGCCACTGCTCCATAGGGGTGACAAGCCCCGCAAAGACCTGGTACCTGGCGGAGGGGTCATCGGCCTGGGGGTTCGAATGCTGGCTGCTCATCCAGAACCCCAACAACGCCGAGGCCACCGCTCAAGTAACGTACATGATAGAGGGCGCAGGATCCCAGACGTTTGAGAAGAAGATACCGGCCAACTCCAGAGAGACCTACAGCATGGCCGACGACATAGGGGCCAAGGACGCCTCCATCAAGGTGGAGGCCGACATGCCGGTCATCCCCGAGAGGGCCATGTACAAGAACAGCAAGCAGATGGGCCACGACTCCATAGGCACAACCTCCCCCGCGGCCTCCTACTACCTGGCCGAGGGCACCACCGCCTGGGGGTTCACCACCTACGTGCTGGTGCAGAACCCTCAAGCGACCGCAACCGATGTAACCATCACCTACATGACCACAAGCGGACCGGTACCCCAGGCCCCGTTCAACATGCCGGGGAACTCCCGAAAGACCATCAGGGTAAACGACGTGATGCCGGACACCGACTTCTCCACCCAGGTCACCGGCTCTCAAGCCATCATCGCCGAGAGGGCCATGTACTGGGGTGAAGGTACAGAAAAGGGTGGCGCCTGCCACGACTCGATAGGACTGGCAGCTCCCCATACCACCTTCTACCTCCCTGACGGAGAGACCTCAAACGGAAGAGAGACCTGGACCCTGGTCATGAACCCCAACGCGGGTGACATCACCGTGGAGGTCTCCTACCTGACCTCCGACGGGGCAGGGAACGAGGTCTTCGAGGAGACTATAGCAGGCAACTCCCGCAAGACGTTCTCGATGGTTGACGAGGGCATCTCGGGAAGGGCCGCGGTCATGGTCACCTCCAAGACCGCCGGCAAGAAGATAATGGTGGAACGCGCCATGTACTGGGACGGAAAGGGAGCGGGAACGGATACTATCGGGGGATACACGGATTGAGCGGTCCGGGATGCGGACTGAGGCGCACTCAAGGGGAGTTAACGCCGGCAAGACGATAGCACTACAACCGGGATGCGTCCTCGAAAACCGCCACCATCCGCTGTGAAACGGCGTCCCAGCTCAGGTGTTCCTTGACGTTCTTCCTCATCTCCTCGCCCTTGAGCTTCAGCTCGTGGTCGGGTATGTCCAGTACCGTACGGCAGGCGGCGGCGATGCGTGGTACCATCTTCTCATGTGTTCCCAGCAGCAACGCGTCTGCCTCACGCCCCCAGACCTTCCGGACCGGTTCCAGGGCCGCCTCGAGACCCGAGTGGTAAGTGGCTATCGGCACCACGCAGGCCGCCATCGCCTCGGTGGCGACCATCCCGAACGCCTCGGGGGCCAGCGATGGCACCAGCAACGCGCGTGCGTGCGGCAGCAGGTAATGGTGCTCCTCCGGTGTAAGGTAGCCGGTGAAGATAACCGACTCCCTCATGTCAGAGTCGCGGCACAGGCGGAGGTACTCGTCGAGCATCCCACTGCCCGCCAGTTCATCAAGGAACGTTAGAACCGGAGTGAACAGGGGGCCGCTGCGCGTGTACTCCCTGTTGCCGTACTCGCAGAGACTCTTGAGCCTCCTCACATCGCCCTGGTCCAGCGCGTCCAGCATCAGTTCCAGGACCCCCCGTAGCTCCCCGAAACCCACTATCACCAGGCACACCCCCGGATGCTCACGCATGACCAGCGGCAACGCGGGAAGGACACACTGTATCCCCTTGGTCTCCAGGAGTTTGCCCAGGAACATGACGAACGGTCGGCCCTCGGTTGCCAGTGAGCCCAGGCGATCACCGATATCCGGCTCCGGCAGCCAATCGGGGTGTTGGGCGTTTATCCTGATGACCTCACGCTCTATCGCCTGGTTCCCATCTTCGGGGACCGCTTCCACCCAGGCGTTACCCGAGAAGTCGCCCACCGTGACACCGGACATCCTCTCCTCTACCGCCTCGAGCAGCATGCCCACCGACTGGCGTACGGTTCTGTCGGTGGGGGTGAACAGCTCTGTGTCCACGCCCGGCGGCATGATGTCAATCCTGCTATCCTGACCATCCACTACTTGGCCGAAGACCTCTCTTGCGACGTCCGCGGTGTGCCGGCTGGGAGCGAATATCCCGCTTGCGCCCTCGAGTCCCTCGGCACCGTAACGAAGGAAGCGACTGTCCTTCCTCACCGTGAACTCGATCGCGGACCCGTGCAGACTCACGAAGTACGGGGTGCCCGCCTTCTGTGCGACCGGTCTGATTATGTAGGGGAACATCACCACGTGGTTGACCTGTATCGCGTCGGGCACGAACTGGTCGATGAGCCGGGAGAGGGAGCGCCGGTTCGCCTCCACGTACCGCTCGAGCTCCAAGTCGTCGAGATCGGGGAGCTCCTTGACCTCGAAGCCCTGGTAACTGTCCAGAACGTAGACCGGCAACAGGTCACCAATGTCCGGCTTGAAGACCATGCAGGAGCCGGGGTACTCCGTCTCCTGTTCCCATACGACCTGAGGGCTCATCCCGTCCGCCCTCTCGCACAGGAACGTCGTTACGAACTCCAGCCGGGGGTCGCCGTCCTGGCACATTATCACCAGGTGGTGCCCCTGACGGCACAGCGCCCTGGCCAGCGACTGCACGTACTGGTTGCTCCCGGTCCCCCCGAGCAGGTAACCGTGGCAGATCAGTATCCTCAAGCGCTCTCCTCAATAGAAACGACTGTGAGATTATAACCCGTTAGGGGGGAACCGTTCTCTATTCACGGTTAAGATCGCTCGGCGCTTCCCGGCCTACACGTGTTCTAATGAAAGGGACTGTTAATGACATTGTCACTGATGCCATCGATAGCCAGCCGTGGACCGTTTCTGCCGGCTCGCTATTACTCTTAGCGCCAGCATCTTGCCGGCATTCGTTTCAGCCTGTGCCGCCTGGAAGGCGGCGCTACAATGGGGGTCAGTCCCCAAACCCGCCTATCGTATCCGTTCCCGCGCCCCGACCGTTCCAGTACATGGCCCGCTCCACCATTATCTTGGCTCCCGCGGTCTTTGAGGTGACAAGGACGGCGGCCCTGCCGTTTATGCCCTTGTCCCCCATCGAGTAGGTGTCACGGGAGTTGGCACCGATCGTCTCGGTGAAGACCACGTTTCCGGCACCGTCCGGTGTCAGGTAGCTTATCTCTACCGTCACCGCGCTGTCGTTGGGGTTGGCCACCAGTGTGTAGGTCTCATATCCACCGCCCGCCTGCCCGTCGGGGAGGTAGAAGGTGGTGTGGGGCTCGCTCATCCCGATAGAGTCGTGGGAAGCTTCTCCCAGGGCGGTCCCCGCTCCCCAGTACATGGCCCTCTCGGCGATTATGGCCTGTGAGCCACTCACCTTGGTGGAGAAGTCCGAGCCGGGAAGGAAGTCGTTCACCCTTATGGTGCAGCGGGAGTTGGCGGGCATGTTGATGGGGTTTGCCGGGTGCGGCACGTCGCCTGAGTTTGTCAGGTAGGTCACGTTCACGTCTGTTGCGCTGTCCTGCGGGTTCTGGACCAGAACGTAGGTGGTGAACCCGTAGTTTGTGGTGCCTTCCGCCAGGTAGTAGTCGGCGGCGGGAGCGGTCGTCCCGATCGAGTCGTGGCCCGAGCGGCGGTTATTCCGGTACATCGCCCTCTCGGGGATTATCGGGATGTCGGAGACCACCTTGATGGAGGCGTCCTTGGCCCCTATGTCTTCTGCCATGCTGTAGGTCTTTCGCTGGTTGGCCGGTATTTTCTTTTCCACTGTTACCGGGTCGGCCCCCTCTATCATGTAGGTGACCTGTGCTGTTGCCTCTGTACTGTTTGGGTTCTGTATGAGAAGCCAGCACTCGAACCCCCAGGCCGAGGACCCTTCAGCCAGGTACCAGGTCTTTGCCGGAGAGGTGACACCGATCGAGCAGTGCCCGTCCGGGGATGGTGCTCCCTCCCCGGTCCAGCTCATGGTGCGGTCCACCGCTATGGTCTTGCCCTCCTTGCACTCCACCTTGGTCGAGAAGTCCTTGTCTCCCAGGGTGTCGGCCGGGTTGACCGTTGCCTGGCTTCCTGCCGGGAGCGTTACCGTTCCGCCGCTGGTTGCCCCCTCGTCGGTCATGTAAGTGATATCCGCACTCACCTGCTCATTGTTCGGGTTCTCTATGGTTATGTAGCAGTCGAACCCCCAGGCTGTTGTGCCTTCGGCCAGGTACCAGGTGGGGATTCCGGCTTCTGTCACCGTGAAGGCATCCGTCTTGCTGCCGCTCTGATCATCGTCATTTGTGACCATGGCCTTGTAGGAGCCAGCAGTAGCGCCTGTAAGGTCGAACTTGCAGGTTATCTTGGTAGAGGCGACCACGCTCACGTTGGTAGCGGTTATCGTTCCCCCTCCTGTCTCACCGGAGCCTGATGGCCCAATGAGATATGCATTGGCCCCATCTCTGAAGTTTGTACCCGCAAGGTTGGTTATGGAGACTGTACCATCGTTAGTGCCGCTCGATGGGGTGATGCCGGTCACTGTGGGGGCATTGTGCTTATTCACCGTAAATCCCCCGGAGAGTGCTTTGGGGATCTCGCTCCCGGTTGTCACGTTCACGTCCCTCGCGCCGGTTGCCGCATTATCCGAGATGGTGATGTTAGCGGTCGCGTGGGTTGCGTCTGTCACGGTTGTGGAGTTGACGGTGATTCCAGAGCCGAAGGCCGCTGCACTGGTGCCGCCCGCAAAGCTGGTATTGCTTCCCGTGATGCTGACATCCAGGGTCTGGCCTCGCCTTCCGGAGGTGGGGCTTACCGAGGCAATGCTCGGACCCCTGGTCATGTAAACACTGCAGCCAGTGGCGGAGGAGTTGTTCCATGTCCCGACACATAAGTCATTGTCGTAGATTATCATTTCCCGGGCCCCATCCTGGTCCGCGTCACCAAACCCGTTCGTGTTCTCCGATGTCCACGTATACGGGGGACCGACGGCACCATCCGTGCTGTAAACGAGACAGCCGGAGTTGTTCAGCGTTCCCGCGTAGAGCCTGGACTTGAACACATGTAACGACGAGACTTCTTGGTTGGTGAATCCAAGACCGAATCCGGGCTGATTGACCAGGGTCCAGGGATCTACACCATCGTATCTACGGACCTCGCCGCCGGTCTGCGGAACGATGCCGGTTCGCGTCCCAGCGTAGAGCTTTCCCTCGAAAACAGCCAGGGAAAGTGCCCAGTCGTTGCCCGCGTTTCCAAGTCCAAGGGTACCGACCTGCGCAGCGGTCGTCCCGTCGTAGCTTATTACCTCGCACCCATTAGGATTCAGCGTACCTATGTAGAGATCCTCTCCTGAGCCATCGTCGTAAACAGCCATACAGGCTGCGCGTTGATTGTTGGCAAATCCGAAACCGTCTGCCGTCACCGACACCCATGTTGTGCCATCGGTAGTACTATGCAACTGGAATCGTACTGTAGGTCCCCAAGATGTTCCAACGTATAGCTTCTCCCCGGAACCATCGTCGTAGACAGCCATGGACAGGGCCTCAACCGGGTTGTCCACAAAACTGCCGGTGTTCACTCGCGTCCATGTGACGCCACCGTCGTAGCGCAGGACCTCGCATCCGTCGGTCCAATTGATCGTCCCGACGTAGAGCTTTGATTGAAACACCGCCATGCAATAGGCTTCTGTGTTGTTCGGGTTACCCAGCCCACCCGTGCCCACCGGTGTCCAGCTGGAACCATCGTAGCGATATACCCCACATCCATCGCCACCGTTCCAGGTCCCAACGTAGAGTTTCTCACCCGAACCATCGTTGTAAACAGCCATGGAGGATGCCCTGGTGTTGAGGCCAGACCCGAAACCGCCGGTGTCAACGGGAACCCACGTATCGGCCAGGGCAGGGCCCGCTTGAAAAACAGCCGGCATCAGCAATCCCGATATCAACAACAAAGCTGACACAAACACAAGGGTTTTCAATCGCATAACAAACACCCCAATCTTCTACTCTAGGCTTGAATACCCCTTTATGGTTTCTTCTGGTGTTTTCTCACGTCTTGTATCGTCATCAATAGTGTTGTTCTTGACCGTTCCTCGAACCGGGATACGGATTGAGTCAAGCCTCTCGGGCTAAGCCCCCGCGCGTCGCCTCCGGTAATAATCCGTTGAACCCTACATTTCCCTTGTCCGGCCACGACATCAAAATCTTACCATCTCTCAAGCCGATTGTTGCGTTAAAAGCCCTGTCTAAAAGAGGATCAGGCCTCTTGAGTTGCCTTTTTTCCCGCCGGCTTTTGCCGGCGCTACAAGGTCATTTCCAGCAGGCGGCCGGCGTTCTCGAAGAACACCTTGCGGTTGAACTCCTCGCCGAGGCCGACGTCGAGGATGCTGTCGATACAGTCCTCGTAGGTGTAGGGGATGTTGGGGTAGTCGCTCCCGAACAGTATGCGGTCGGATAGCTCCTCCAGGGTGGCGGGGTCGAAATCGGCCGTAACCTCCAGCGGGGGGAACTCGCGCCTGCTCACCAGGTCGGCCATCAGCTCCGGGTCGATGAAGTTGACCGAGGTATCCAGGTACAGGTTGGGGTAACGGCGTACCATCCCGAAGAACCGGTCGAACTCGAACGCCCCCATGTGGGCGACTATCACCTTCATCTCGGGGAACTCCCTCATCACCGGCTCGAAGTTGTCGGCCCCAACGTATCGGTTGGCGATTGGGGCGGTGCCGGCGTGTATGGTGAGTATCCTGTCGTTCTCCAGCAGGCACCGGTAGACCTCTTCCATGCGCTCGTCGTTGGGGTAGAAGTCGCTCACCAGGGGCTGGAGCTTTATGCCGACGAAGCCGCGGTCGAAGAGCGCCTGGAGCATCTCCACGTTCCCCTCGTCTCCCGGGAATACGGTGGCGAACGGAATCGCGGCACGGTGCCTGCGGCGGAAGGTATCGGTCCAGCGGTTCAGCTCCGCGGCCATCCCCGGCTTGTGGGCGTAGTTGTAGGTCACGAAACGCTGGACCCCGAAACCCTGAAGCGTCCTTGCCAGGGCGTCGGGGGAATCCTTGTAACGAATACTCCAGTTCCTCTGGTCGAAGTACTCCCATATCGAGTCGAAGAGAGGTGCCGGGAAGAAGTGGGAATGCATGTCGATTATCTTTCCCCGCAGGTAATCGGGGACCTGCCTCGGTGCTTCAACCATCATCCACGCGGCTCCCTCTGGTAACGTTATCCTTGCAAAAGGGGCCAGGCCCCAAACGCAAGTATTTTACCGCTAAACAATGTGCAAAAGGGGCCAGGCCCCTTTTTCGCGCTTTTGGGACCCGGCCCGGAGGGCCTCCCGGTTTTACAACAGTGGCCGCAATCAATATGATGACACCCACTCGGACAGGAAACCGGCGTAAGGATGGGGCACCTGAGATGGAAGAGCAACGGTTCGGGAGGATAAGGGTAATACCGGGGGAGAACGGCTCACGGTTCCCGTCATGCACCTCGCTGATTGTCGAGGACGACGTTCGCACCATTATCGACACCGGCTGCGGAGAGGCGGCGATTGGACACCTGCTCGAGGAAGGGCCGATCGACCGCGTGATCAACACCCACTTCCACTTCGACCATATCTGTGGAAACTACCTCCTCCCCGAGGCCGAGGTCTGGCTCAACCGCAGGGAGGCCCCCTGCTTTCGTGAGCTCGTCAACGTCGCCCGCCTCCTGGGCGTCGTGGAGCTTGACGGCGAGGAGGCAGGAGAACGCTGGGTCAAGGAGGTGGCCGAGGGCTCCATCACCACCGCGAAGCCGACGCCGTACCGGGACGTGAGGTGGTATCTCTCCACCCGCCGGCTGGACAACACCTACCGCTGGGGGGACGAGATAGAGTTCGGCCATACCAAGGCAAAGGTCCTCTCCGCCCCGGGGCACAGCCTGGGCAACAGCTTCCTCTTCTTCCCCGAGGAGCGGGTGGTATATACCGGTGACGTGGACATGACCGCCTTCGGGCCGTGGTACGGGAGCACCGACGGTGACATCGACGCTTTCATAACCTCGGCGGTGAGCCTGGTGGACCTGGAGGCGGACCACTTCGTAACCGGCCACGAGCGGGGGGTCCTGACCCTGGAGGAGTTCATGGACTCGCTGGGTGAGTACCTGGGGGTGATTGACCGGAGGGACGAGATCATCACCGAGGGCATCGAGAAGGGACTCTCGGTGGAGGAGATGGTCTCCCCGGGGCTCTGCTATCCCCCCGAGTCGCACAACGACCCCTGGGCTTACATCTGGGACAAGATGACGGTGAGGAAGCATGTCCGCCGCCTGGTGTCCACCGGTGCCGTCGGGTTGGAGATGGAAAGGTCATCGGAGTTGCTCAAGGACACCGAGCCCCTGTCTCTCATCGGCTACGGGTTCGAGCTGGCGGCCGACCCCGAGCCGGACAACGGGGAGATCGACATGTTCCTGGACGGCTAGAGACCAGTCTACCCGATGAGTGATGATCTTTCCAAGGGAGGGGACGATGGAGCGGACTGAAGCCCGCCCTCGAGCAGTGAGTTACGCGTCGGGTAGTTTGAGTCGCTCCCCGAGTTTCACCGTTCGGAGCGCCATCCCCGTTGCGCCATCCCCGTCTTTGATATGATAAAACTCGTAGAGATCGGAGTAATCGCAATGGACGAAATCACGTCAAGGCGAGTAAGTAAAGTGCTGTTGGAACTGGATTCCGGCGGTTCGCCTCTGGAAAAAGTGGCGGAAGAGATATCGCGGTTGGCGCCGGACAGGATTGTCGCGTCCATTATGAAATCGACTCTCGCGGCCAAGATCGCGATAGACGACTTCGACGCCGGCTTAGAGGCGGAGGGAATCGTTCACGCCCAGGCCGACCTGCACCCCGCCGTAAACTCGTTCTACACGGCGAGCGCGGTCCTCGCGAAATTAGATACCGGCAGGGTAATTGAAGCCGCGGGCCGCTCACGGTGCTAGGAGGAAGATATGGCCAAACAAAGCGATTTCGAGCATTCGGATAGGCCAAACGAGCAAATCCTTTCGGAACTGGTGCGCCGTATTGTTGATTCCGTTCGGCCGTTACGGATCATTTTGTTTGGCTCTGGAGCCTGCGGCGAAATGGGACCGGACAGCGATCTCGACCTGCTTGTGGTGATGCCAGATGGCGTGCATCGCAGGCGGACAGCCCAGGCCGTCTACCGGAGTCTCAGGGGACTCGGTGTTCCCAAGGACGTGGTTGTGGTGACGGAGAGCGATGTCCGGCAGTATGCCTCGAATCCCTCGCTTATCCTCTACCAGGCCTTACGACAGGGAAAGGAGCTCTACCATGCCGCAAGATAGGCCTACGCCTGGTTCGCCGCATGATTGGCTGGCGCGGGCGAACGGTGATCTGGCCTTGGCCAAGGCTCCCCTGCCTGAGGGGGCGTTCCTGGAAGACTTCTGCTTTCACGCCCAGCAGGCGGCGGAAAAGGCGCTGAAAGCTGTGTATCAACACCACGGATGGGTGTTCCGTTTTACGCACGACCTGGATGAACTGGTCACGGGCCTGAAGGACCATGGTCTTGAAATTCCCTCCAGTGTTGATGAGGCGATTGTTCTTACGAGCTTTGCCCGGGAAGCCCGTTATCCGGGATTCGTCGAAGCGGTAACTGATGAAGAATACCACGAGGCGATTCGGCAAGCCGAATCGGTCACCTCCTGGGCCGCAAAGGAACTCGGAGAATGAACGACGACCGCGTGCTCATTGAAGATTAACTGCCGATCCAGGCGATCAGCGCCGAGGCGTCGTCTACGGACCCCTCTTGCATGTCGACTGTTGAAGGTGTGACTCTCTGCGGTGGCCCATCCCCCACACCTTTGAGGGGCGTCTCAGTCGCCCTCGGGGAGGTTGGATGAAGTTTTACAACCGTGCCCCCAATCACATTCCACTCGCACGTGGTCGGCGGTCGGGCGCCGGCAAGAACGGCGGAGGAAGGCTCGCCATGGAGGAAGTACGTTTCGGGAGGTTGAGGGTAATACCGGGGGAGAACGGCTCGCGGTTCCCGTCGTGCACCTCGCTGGCGGCCGACCCCGAGCCGGACAACGGGGAGATCGACATGTTCCTGAACGACTAGTTCGCCGACGCCTGGCCCGACCTCCTCCTCCACCTCTGCATGTAGCCGCGCTTCGGCGAGAGCGCCAGCGCCAGCAGGAACATGAAGAACATCACCAGGACAATGGTGGCCCCCGAGGCGACGTCCACCCAGGACGAGATGAAGAGACCGGCCGCCACTCCGATGAGCCCCGAGGAAAGTGAAACCACCAGGACCCCCCGGTAGTTGCCCGAAAGCTGTATTCCGATGGCCCCGGGGATGACCAGCAGGGCGGACACCAGGATGATTCCCACCAGCTTTATCGAGACCACGATGGTGATGGCCATCGATATCAGCAGCCCGTAGTAGACAAGCCGCACCGGCACGCCGCTTGCGGTGGCGGTTTCCTCGTCAAACACGAAGAACAACAGTTCCTTGAAGAACAGGATGAGAAACGAGATGACCAGTGCGGAGAGGACCGCCAGGATGATGACATCGGTCCAGTTGAGCGCCAGGATGCTCCCGAACAGGTAACTCATAAGGTCGAGGTTGTAGGCGTTGGCCATGCGTACCAGCACCACCCCCATCGCCATTGAGGCCGCGAACAGTATCCCGATAACGGTGTCCTCGTGCAGCCGCCCCTTTCGGGACAACCACCCTATCCCCCCCGCCACCAGGACACAGAAACCGCCCGCGGTCAGCACGGGGTTCACCCCCGCCACTATGCCGATGGCGACGCCACCGAACGCCGCGTGGGAGATGCCCATCCCCACGAACGCCATCCGCCGAACGATAACGAAGAAGGATATGAACGAGCAGGTGGTGGCGATTATCAGCCCCCCGACAAGCGCTCGTTGCCCGAACCCGTAGGAGAGAAGCATCAGGCATCCTCCCCGGCCATTCCGCTACCCTCGCCCACCAGGAAGTCGAACTCGCAGCGGTATGCCTCCTTGAGACGCTCGCTTCCCAGCACCTCCTGCGGGCTGCCGTGCATGTGCATGGTCCGGTTGATGCAGAGTATCTCGTCGGCGAAGCGGGCCAGGACGTTCACGTCGTGGGACACGAACAGCACCGAGAGCCCCATCTCCTCCTTGAGCCGGGTAAGGAGCCCCATGAACCGCTCCTGGGACTCGATGTCCAGCCCGGCGGTGGGCTCGTCTAAGAGCAGTATCCTGGTCTCCAGGCAGATGGCCCTGGCCAGGAACGCCCTCTTCTGCTGCCCCCCGGACAGCTCCCCGATAGGCCTCTTCTCCAAACCGCTCAGGCCCACCGCGCGGATGCTCTCGGCCACCGCTCGTCTGTCCGAGCGGGAGGCGAACCGGAGAGGCCCTATGCAGCAGGCCCTCCCCATCATGACGACATCCGACACCGACACCGGGAACGATGGGTCGAACAGGACGGTCTGTGGCATGTAGCCGATATGGTGCAGCTCGTGGTGCAGCTCCCTGGGGCTCATCCCCATGACCAGCACCTTGCCCCGGTCCGGTTTCACCAGGCCGAGGATAACCCGGATAAGCGTCGTCTTTCCCGCCCCGTTGGGGCCTATTACCCCGAGGAACACTCCTTCCTCAACAGAGAAGGTAATCCCCTCCAGGACCGTATGGCCCGCCAGGCTTGCCCAGATATCCTCCAGCTCTATGACCGTTCGCGGCGTCTCTCCGGGGCCGCTGAAAAAATCGCTTACGCGGCACTCAGATTTCACTTCATCACTTCCGCCATGACCCCCGTATCGTGTTTGATCAGCTTAATATAGGTGCAGGTCTCGGGGTCGTCGGGGTTACCCAGGGGGTCCAGGGACTTGAGCACCACGTTCGCCCCCGCCTCGTCGGCAATGGCCTGGGCCGCCTGCGGGTTGAACTGCGGCTCGGTGAATATCACCTTTACCCCTTCCCTCTTCATCCCGTCTATCAACTCCGCGATCTCGCCGGCGCTGGG
>Ga0180014_1000007_pt1 | contig 57799 bp, 65 predicted proteins | sample KR13_S1_MetaG_FD_116507 | JGI IMG/M metagenome (GOLD analysis project Ga0180014, IMG submission 116507) | Groundwater microbial communities from the Olkiluoto Island deep subsurface site, Finland - KR13_S1_MetaG | ecosystem: Environmental > Aquatic > Deep subsurface > Groundwater | place... | reverse complement strand
TTACTCCGTGAAGTTGTGGATGTGTTGGCTAGTGTGGACTTTTTTGGCGATGAAGATTCTTTCGCAGTTTCCAGTATTTACGAAGGTCTTTTTGCTCGCATGAAATCGTCAGATATTAAACCACTTGCTGAATTTCACACTCCGCGCGTTATTGCTCGTTTTATGACGGAAATGATATCTCCAAAAATCGGACAAACTATTTATGACCCTTGCAATGGGCCGTCCGGCTTCTTGACTGAGGCGTATCATTTTATGCGTCCGCAAGAAAAAAATACCAAAGATAAAGAATTTTTGCAAAAAGAATCTTTTTATGGAAAAGAATTAAAATCATTGCCGTTTATTTTGGGAACGATGAATATGATGCTTAACGGAATCGCTACACCAAATATCCGTAAAATGAACACGCTTTCAATCAATCTTTTCAACCTCACCGAAAAATATGACATCATTCTCACAAATCCGCCATTTTCCGGAACTGTGCGAGGTATTGAGTCAAATTTTCCTTATCCTTCTGCTCAAACCGAGATTTTATTTTTGCAACATTGTTTGCGCTCACTTAAAGACGGCGGAAAGTGCGCGATTATCTTCCCCGAAGGCGTGTTATTCAAAACTGATGATCAAAGTTATGTAAATACAAAAAAGGAATTGCTTCAGCAATTTAATTTGCACCACATCGTCCGTTTGCCGAACGGTTCTTTCGCACCTTATACGAACATTCCGACAAATATTTTATTTTTTGAAAAAACAGGACCAACAAAAGAAATTTTTTACTATGAAATGCCGTTGCCAGAAGGTTTAAAAAACTTTTCAAAATCAAAGCCAATCAAGAGCGTATATTTTGAAGAAGCCAAAAAATTATGGGAAAAGAAAGAATTAACCGAACAATCGTGGATTGTGCCGGTAGAGGAAATTATCAAAAGTAACTACAATCTTGATGTAAAAAATCCGAACAAAAAAGCGGAGTTTGAGCATCTTCCACCAGAGGAATTAATTGCTAAAATTGAAGAGTCAGAAAAAACAATAATATCGTTACTTTCGGAGATAAAGGATTTAATTAAATAGCTATGAAAAGCGATTGGAAGCAATATAAAATTAGTGATTTTCTTCTCAGAAAAAAAGAGACAATTGTTCTTGATGACAAAAAAACATACAAGCGCATTACTATAAAAATGCACAATAAAGGCATTTGCGTGAGAGATGAAGTTGTTGGATCGAGAATAGGAACAAAAAATCAATTTACTGTTATAGCAGGTTGGTTATTGCTATCAAAAATCGACGCTAGGAACGGTGCTTTCGGCATAATCCCCGAAGAAGCTGACGGTGGAATTATTACGGGTAATTTTTGGGCTTACGAATTGGATCTAACAAAAATTAGTCCCGATTTTTTCTTTTACTTTTCTCACTCTGCTAAATTCTTAGAATTTTGTATTGCTTCCAGTCAAGGTGCAACAAACAGAAGATATTTGCAAGAAGAACTATTCTTAAACAAAGAAATTTTGCTTCCAACACTTCTTGAACAAAAGCGGATTGTAAAAAAGATTAAGGAGATTGAGGAACGCACTAAATCAATTATCAATGCAGAAAATTATATTGAAAAAGCGGTTAATGCTATTGTGCCATCTGCCTTAAGTAAAATTTTTAGCGATACGGGTTGGAAAAAAGAAAAAATAGGTGATCTGATTGATGAGATTAAGACAGGAACAACCCCACCATCAGGCGAACAAAAATATTTCAAAGAAGAGCTAAATTGGTTCACCCCTTCTGATTTTAAGGGGCAGATGTATCTCGAAAATTCATATCGCAAAATTTCTAAACTCGCGATTGATGATGGAAAGGTAAAAATTTATAAAGCCGGGACCGTTTTATTTATCGGAATAGGCGCAACTCTTGGAAAAGTAGGGATTTTGAAAAACGAGGCGACTTCAAATCAACAAATTACAGGAATTAGATTTAAAGAAAATATATTACCAGAATTTGCTTATTACTGGTTCAAGGCAAACTATTCAACAATAAGAGGTTTATGCCCCGCAACTACATTGCCCATTCTTAATCAAGACAAAATAAAGAAATTAGTATTTTCTTTCCCAGATTCAATTGCTGAGCAACAAAAAGTTATTGATCATTTAAATTTAATTGAAAATAAAAAAGAAGAAATTAAAAAAGAAAGATCAAAACAATTTTTGATAACAACCGCCTTAATGCCTTCTGTTTTGGCAAGGGCTTTTAACGGTGAATTGTAAATATGGCAAAAAATATTCTTAATCTAAATCACACAGATGCCAAAAAATTCTTTTTAACACAAGAGGTTTTTTCAAATATTGAGTTACCCGATTATTTTGTTTTTAAAAATGTTTTATCTGCTACCGATAAGGCATTTAAGAAAAAAGTACTAGATTTATCAGACTTAAATAAAGCAAAAGAAAAAGAAACGATAAATCACATTTTATACGGCAATAAGGATGGTAAATATGCATGGAGAAAGTATCAAATTATAAATCCGTTGTTGTATGTTTCGCTGGTCAACATTATAACTGAAAAAGATAACTGGAAGTTTTTACAAAATTGTTTTAAGGAATTTCAAAAATCTAAAAATATTAGATGTGAAAGTATGCCTGTAATACCGTCGGGAAAGAGAAAGCAAAAAGCGGCGCAGATTACTCAATGGGTAAATAATGTAGAAAAAAAATCAATTTCGTTGGCACTAGATTATAAGTTTATATATCACACAGATATCAGTAGTTGCTATGGATCAATTTATACCCACTCTTTGCCATGGGCTATACATACAAAAAAAATTGGAAAGGAAAAGAGGGGTTATAATGAGTTGTTTGGCAATAAGATTGATTGTCATCTTCAGGCAATGAATAATGGTCAAACCAACGGTATACCAGAAGGAAGTAGTTTAATGGATTTTATTGCGGAAATTGTTCTAGGATATGCGGATTGTGAATTATCGAAAAAATTGAATAAAATTATTGAAAGTAAAAAATACTTTATATTAAGATACCGAGACGATTATCGAATTTTTGTTAACGACATTAGCGATGGAGATATTATTCTAAAAAGTCTTAGCGAGGTGTTACTTGATTTAGGTTTTCGTTTAAATACAAACAAAACCTGCTTCAATCAAGATATTATTGGTGGCTCAATAAAAGACGATAAAGTTGATTCGTTAAAGTATGGATTGGTTCCTAAAAAACTATCAAAAACTGAGTTGCTGCGACAATTATTGATAATTCAACAAATCGGTAAAAAATTTCCTAACTCAGGAATTCTAAAAAATAGATTATCAAAAATTATAGATGTGGTTAAATCAGAACATTATAAATACCAAGAAAAAACAATAACTGGAATTCTGATTGATATAGGTTACAATAACCCGAATTGTTTTCCTTTCATTGCTGGTTTGATGTCTGACTATATTCCAAAATTGTCAAAGCAATCACAACTTGATTTATTAGTAAGAGTCCAAGAAAAAATAGGGACACTTTCGAATGCTGGTTTGTTGGAAATATGGATCCAAAGAATCGCGCTTGGATTGAAATTAAAATTAGATTTTGACGAGACTCTTTGCAAATATGCTTATGGAGATTACAAACAAAAGATATTTACAAACGACTGGATAAGCGAAAAAACAGTAAAAGATATATTGAGCAACGGCGTTTTTGTTAATCGGGCAGTTATAGATAAAATTAAGCCTAAAATTGAGAGAAGGGAAATACAAGTGTTTAGTTATGAAAGCTAAAATTTATGAATACATTCAAGCAATCTGCGATTGAGATATTAAAAAAGGCAAAAACGCCTTTGCACTATACCGAAATCACTCGGCTGGCTTTGGAATCTGGCATCTTGGAAACAGAGGGCGCGACGCCGGAAGCGTCAATGAACGCACAAATCACGGTAGATATTAAAAACAAAGTTGAAGGCTCGGATTTTATCAAAACCGCGCCCGGAACTTTTGCGCTCAATCCAAACAAAAAAGAAATCAAAGAAACGCCAAAGATTATTGAAGCGGAAAAAGAGGAGGAAGAAAAAATTGTTATCGCTGGAGGATTTACTGGAAAAGGTGGCGAGCATTTGGTATGTAGCGAATTGCTTTTTCGTGGTTTCAATGCCAGCATAATGAGCGTAGATGTTGGAATGGACATTGTGGCGGTCAAAGATAATCAATTGTTTGGTATTCAGGTCAAAACTTCAAATCTTAATAGTTTTGACACTTATGTTTTTGATATTCGTAAAGTATCATTTGAACGCCACAGCAACGGCAATATTTATTATATTTTTGTTTTGCACGGCGAAAAGAAAAGTAATTTTTTGATTTTGCCATTTCACGAAGTTGAAAAGAAAGTACACGAAAAAGCAATTTTGGAAGTCGGACACGGAAAACGCTATCGTGTGAATATAAAGTTTAGAAATGATAAGGTATATCTCGGAAATATGGATCACGAAATGGACTATTTCCTTGATAATTGGAATCTGATAAAATAAGACAAAAGGTGGCGCGCCAATGAAATTGGCACAGCCTCAAATTCCGCCGAAAAAAAGAATCGTCCCCGCGAGGGCGTGGCGGAAGGGGGGTTTGGGGGGAATTCCGCCACGCCCGAGCGAAATCAAATTGTGGACAGCCCCGCCGTCCTGCTCGTTAAGAGCAGAACCCCGCACAAAAGTTTTCTTTTCCTTTTAGAAGAAAAAAATCGGCGCGCGCAAATCAAAAATTGTGAAGAAAACTTTTTTGCGGGGTGGCGAGGTTTCCGAGCGACGGCAGGGCTGGCTTCCTTATTGGGGGTTTTCGTCAAAAAATGTTCGAACATCAATCAAAAAACACCGCCTTGGCCTCGCTAAAGCTTGGCTCCGGCCGTGCGTCGCCAAAGGCTATGTCGGCGGTGCGCGGACAAAGTCCGCTAGGTGGGACAGAGCGATGAATTCGGATAAAATAATTATGTTGACTGATACGGAGGAGTTAATGTCTTTAGTTTTTCAATAAGCCACATACGGGCTAAGGTGGAAGTTTGGGTACCCATTTCTGTAGCTAGTTGACTCATGTGTTTTTTTAGTTGGGGTTGAAGTCTAATAGTTAAAACACCATCTTTCGGTGCTTTTAAATTGACTTTTAAATTTACTTTTTTTGTTTGATCCAAAAAATCAGTAAAATCGTGGGTGTCCCAAAACTTGGCTTCTTGCTGTCGATTTTTGAAATTTGGAATGGTTTTTGTTTTATTTTTGGTCATTTATTAATTTCCTTTCTTTACTACTAGAGTCTCTAGCAGTAACAATATAATATTAAAATCGTCCCAAACCAGCTCTTTCAACTCCATAATATATGGTAATACAATGTCATACAGATGTCAAGAACTTAATTTTTGTTTTTAGAATTTGTCGTAAAAAAAAATGAAATCTTGCTTGGTTATGTAATGCTTATTTCAATATTGCAATTACTTCTCTAAGATCTTTTAATATCAAATCCGCCTGAGAAAAATCACCGTTTTTAGTATAAGTACTCGGAATCGCAACACATAACATTCCGGCCGCTTTGGCAGCTTGAACACCAGAAGGAGCATCCTCGAGAACTAGACAATCTGTTGCATCTACTCCAAGTTTTTTTGCTGCTAACAAATATCCTTCTGGATCAGGCTTTCCCTTGGTAAGCATATCTCCGGAAACCATTGTTTCAAAAAAATCAGTTAATTTTAATTTTTCTAATTTTATCTTAATATGCCTTATTCCAGCTGATGAAACTACCGCTCTTTTGATGTTTACTTTTTTAATATAATCAATTAATTGAAATAGCCCTGGCATGGTAATCGGCATTTTTTTCTCGATTAGCTTAGTGTATTCTTCTTCCCCTTCTTCCATTAATTTTGCTGGATCTTCTTTTAAACCATATTTATCTTTCATAATGACCCAATTGTCCAAGACTCTTACTCCAATAACGTGAGGTATTTTTTCTTTGACCACAACACCATGATTTCGTATTACGTTCTTAAATGATTCTGCTCTGGTCAATTCACTGTCAACCATCAATCCATCCATGTCAAAAAGTACCGCAATTGGCTTTTTCATCTTTCAAAGTTTAGCAAAAAGTCACTGTAATATTAAACTCTTGTTGCGGGAGTGGAATATCTTGCAGGGATACTTGGGACAGGGCGGGTTGGTGAAGCAGAATTGAATGGATTTGGTGCAAAAGCGAGCGGGGTTTATAATTAATCTATAAATTATGAATAAAAAAACTACAAAGAATGAGTGTTGTCCTGAATTTAATCCGAAAAAATGGGACGAAAAAACATTCGATTGGAACAACAAACAATTTGTCAAGGAGACTATTCCTACACTTTTTCATATTCCCTTTCCACCGATGATTGGAAAAAAGATAACTAAAATGATGGAACTGGCAACAGGTGCAAGTAAGATAGATGCAAAAAAAGATGAGGTTTTGGTTTTATTCCAGGATCCAAGCGCATTCAAATCAAATATTTATATTTCTGTAACCGGAAATGTTGCGGGAGCAAATAATGTTAAAATTTCCGGTACCTTTATTGCCAAGGTATACGAAGGCCCATATAACGCAATCCCCAAATTTGTAAAAGACATGAATGTGTATTTACAAAAAACAGGGAAAAAGGTTGCCAAAAATGATGAGTACTATATCCATTATGCATATTGCCCAAAGTGTGAGAAAAAATACGGGCATCATTATATGATACTTTTTGCCAAAGTCTGAAAAGTTAAGAAGATGGATATAGATTTTTAGGTATACTCTCTGCCGGGTAATAAATTGCCTGGCGATTTAAACATGGCCGGGTGTGATGGTATATATTTGGGTATTTTTTAATTGGTGTTGATAAAATAGCCTATGAAACAACTATTTTTGACTTCGAGCGGTGATTGTGTGATAGATGATATCGTTAAAAAGTTGCCAAAAACACCAAAAGAATTTAACTTGGCTTTTATTAATACTGCTGCCGAAGTAGAGGATGAAGACCATTGGTGGGTTAGAGCTGAAAAGGGCAAATTAATTGACGTTGGTTTTAGTGTTGATGAATTTTCAATTAATGGAATGACTAGGGAGGAAATTGAAAATAAATTAGAAGACAAACAAATAGTCTATTTTTGTGGCGGAAATGAATTTTATTTACTGGACCAAGTGATTAAAACTGGTTGCGGGGAAATTATTAAAAATAGAATTGAAAGTGGAATGATTTATATTGGTTCAAGCGCTGGATCAATGATTGTTGGAACTAGAATTGATTTAGTTTCAACTATCGACGATCGGTCAAAGGCACCTGGTTTAAAATCGACTGGACTGAAAATAATAGATTTGTCTATATTACCCCACTGGGGAAGTGATGCCTTTCGTAATGAATACTTAAAAAGATTTGAGGCGATGTATACCGAAGGAGTAAAAATAACTCCGTTAACAGATCAACAATACGTTTGGGTTAATAATGATTCGATTCAGATAATTGAGGTTTAGGGTTGGAGGACTGGTAGAATTATGTATGAGATTAATGTGGATTGTTGGCGCGACTTTGTTGATAAGTCTTGTTTCCTTGATAGGGTTGGTAGGAATAATTTTGAGTAAAAAAACCTTAAAAAATGTGCTGGTGTTTTTGGTATCTTTGTCAGCCGGAACATTAATGGGTGGAGTATTTTTGCATTTATTGCCAGAGGCAATGGAAGAACTGGAAACAAAGATGGTACTTAACACTACCCTACTGTCTTTTTTGCTGTTTTTTGTACTTGAAAAGGTTTTGGGCTGGCGACATTGCCATGAAAGTGAATGCGAAATACATAGTTTTGGCTATATGAATCTTTTTGGAGATGCAATACATAATTTTGTTGACGGATTGGTAATTGCAGGGGCTTTTGTTAATAGTATCCCCTTGGGGATGTCAACCAGTCTGGCTATATTGGTTCATGAAATACCACAAGAAATTGGAGACTTTGGTGTTTTGGTTCATGCCGGATTTAAAAAAAGGCAAGCATTGTTAATGAATTTTTTGAGCGGACTGGCGGCTGTTTTTGGGGCTTTGCTGGGATATTTTATAAGTGAATCGGGAGTAGCGATGGAAAAATTTTTGCTACCTTTGGCGGCTGGCGGTTTTTTGTATATAGGGGCTAGCGATCTTTTGCCCGAAATTAGAAAAGAGAAAAGTTTAAAGAAATCAATTTTATCTTTTGTGATATTTTTAGTTGGGATTGGGATGATGTGGCTGTTGGTGGATTAAGTAAACTTAAAGCTAATTTGGTATATTGACTTTCGGTTTTTATTCGGGTAAAAATAAGTATGAAGAAATTAATTGTAAGACACTGGACTGAAATGGTGGTGATGGGGTTGGCAGGCTTGTCATGTGCAACTTATCTTGGGGTAGTGGAAATGATTTTGGGGGTATAGAAAAGGAGAAGAGGAGGGTTTGATGGGGCAGTAGAAACGAAGGAAGCGAGATTGAAAAATAGGTGGTTTATTTAAGCAAAAAATCTGATATTATCTAAAATGTGGAATTGATGAAAAGGGTGAAGAAAAAAATAGTATTTTTTAGTTTTGTAATATTGTTACTGAGTTTTCATTTGACCAGAGACCTGCTACAGGTTTTTGGAGCGAAAATTTGGCTGACCGAGCTGTGGCACGAGACGTGGATAAAAGCTTCGAACAATTTACTGGGTTTGATTCATTTGAGTTACGGAAAATGGGCGGAATGGCCAATGATAGGGATAGAAGCTGTATTGGTATGGGTTTTGGGTAAAAGAAGAAAGACCTTGAAGTATATATATAATAGATTAATGGAATAATTTGAGTGTTTTTATTTTGATTTGGTTGATTTTTTGGAAATTTCGGCGAGTAAAAATTGATTGGGACCCCAAGAATCGATGATGTTTTTTGTGAGTGGGACGGCTTGAGACCAAAGTATGTGAAATATTGAGGCTAAAGTTTTGGCAAGAGAGGGACTTTTGATGATTAAACCCCAAGTTTCACTGTCTTTGGCAGTGGTGATTCTGATTCTATTGTCTTGGATGGCAATTCTTTGATTGATAGAAAAAATAGGGTTGTCGATCGTTCTGATTTGGCGTGTTTTTATATAATTTGGATCACGGCCGAATTGATAAGAGATGACATGCATGGCCCAGTCGTTTAGAGTAATTATTTCTTTTATATTTTTTTGTGATTGTTTGGTTCCTTTGGAAACATCTTTATTCATTTGATAACGACCAAAGATGTCCATTGGCATAAGGTTTTCAAAGGCAAGAATGGGCGTGTTGATATCTTGATCTAATTCTCCGAGATAAACTTTTTTTGCACCTTTTATGCCGGAATAAAACTTAAAATCTGCATTGGATTCATCTTTGTGAAAATCCCCTTTTAACTGAGGAAGAATATCAACAATATCAAGTTCCAGGTTTGATATTTTTTTTCTTTTTTTCCAAAGAATATCCCTTAAAACCGATGGGTTTTTTGCAGTAATAGTTGTTTGTTGCTTTGTAAAACCATCGCTTTGTTTTAGTTTTATTAAACCCTTGAAAGAAAGATTCATGAGAATGTCATAAACAGTAGTGCGGGGGATTTTGGTCAGTTTTGAAATTTTGTACGGGGAAAGCTGGTTTTCTTTTAAGGTTTGAAGGTAAACTTTGATTTCGTTTTTGGTAAGACCAAAACCGGACAAGGTCTTATAAATTTGGTTCATGGGATAAAGTCTATCACTGTCGGAAGTGTTCGTCAACTTTGACAGTATAAATCGAAAGTCCTATAATCGCGAAAAGTTAAAAATTAATAAAAAAAAATGACAGAAACAAAACAAGGAATTAGAGTAACTCATGTTGGAATAAATGTAGTTAGTGAAGAAGAATATGGTGCAATTGTAGTAGCAATGAGAGATTTGGGTATTAGAGGAGAGGCAAGACCGGTCGAAGATCATCGGCGAATATTTTTTGAGATTGGTGATGAGGTTGAGTTTGAAGTTCAATTGTGGCCAGATGGAAGACCACCAAGGGTTCATCTGGATATTGAATCAAAAGATCCGATGGGGACTTTGGCTCAAGTTGGAGAGCCTATAGACTGGGGCGCGGAGTCAGTACCAAGAGGGATGGTGAGGGTTACGGATACATTCATGGTGATGACAAGACACATAGTCAAAGAATAAGAATAATTGTCTTATAGTATTGATTATTGGGGAATAAGTAGTATAATTTGCTTATGATGGAATACACAGAAAAAGCGCTTTCTTTGGAGGAAATGACGGAATTGACGTTTAGAAGTGCAAAGCTCGGGATTTGGTTGCCTAGAGATTGTGGGGGAAGTAACGGAAAAGTGTTTTTTTATGATAATAGTCGACGAAATGGAGCGAGCAATCGTGGTTTAGAACATGTTAGCAAAAAACGAAAACTAGTTGATGCTTCTGGTGGTAAGGCGGTTATGTCTAGAGGAACAATGGATAATACGGGACAACAAGCTCGTTCAGTAATGCTCCCACAAAAGAGAATTTAGAAATTAGCTGAGTAAAAATTGCTTAAAGGCTAGATAAGCGGAATAAATATCCCCTTTGTGAGCGACTTCAAAAGGAGCATGCATGTTAAAAAGAGCGATGCCGGCATCAACAACATCCATATTATGTTGAGAGAAAAATATAGATACCGTTCCTCCACCCCTAAAATCGACTTTACCAGTTCCGGAAGCGGCTTGCCAGATAATTTCTTTGTTGCTATTTAGAATTTTTCTGATTTTGGCCATATACTCAGCTGAGGCTTCATTGCTACCACCCTTTCCCCTGCCACCGGTGTATTTTTCTAAAACTAATCCAGCACCCATGCGAACGGCAGTAATAGGATCAGAAACATCAGCAAAGTGAGGATCAAAAGCGGCAGTGACATCGGCTGAAATGGCAGACGAGGCGGACAGGCAGTCACGAAGCTGGTTTTCGTCAAACTGGTTAGTTTCGGCGGCCAAAAGTGAAGCAATAAAATCTTTGGAAAAAGATGAAATGGCGCCGGTGTTGCCATAAGAACCTATTTCTTCACGGTCGAGAAAAATAACTACGGTAGTTTTGTCTGGATTTTTTATATTCAAAGCGGCCTGGATGGAAGCATAAGCGCAAACACGATCATCTTGTCCATAACCTGCAATCATGGATGAATCAAAGCCTATGTCTCTGGCCGAACCGGCGGGAACAATTTCGAGATCGGCGCTAATTAAATCTTCTTCTTTGATGGCATATTTTTGGTTTAATAAATTTAGAATATTGTCTTTGACTTTCTGTTTAGATTGTTTATTTTTTGTTGAGTTGGAACCAATAAGTAAATTTAAATTTTCACCCATGATGGCATCTTTTAGTTTTAGTTCCATTTGTTTTTCGGAGAGATGAGGCAGAAGATCGGTAATAATAAAAACAGGATCGGTTGACTTAGAACCAATATTGATTTTTATTCTTTGGCCATTTTCCAAAACCACTACTCCTCTAAGCTCTAGTGGCAGAGTGGTCCATTGATAAGTTTTGATACCACCATAGTAATGAGTTTTCATGTAGGCTAAATGTTCTTTTTCATAAATTGGAGTTAGTTTTATGTCAAGACGAGGCGAATCAATATGAGAAGCAATGACATTAATACCCGAGGATGTCGATTTTTTGCCTTTAATGGCAAAAATGAGGGCTTTGTGGCGATTGACTAAAAATAACTTTTTCCAGTTTTTGGGGGGTTTGTTTGTGAAATTAATTTGGGTGAAATTGTTTTTTGTTAATAATTTTGTAACCGTTTCCACCACTTCCCTTTCGGTTTTGTTGTTGGTTAAAAAAGTTTTGTAATCATCGGAAAATTTGTAAGCTTTATTAATAGTGGTACTGCTCCATTTGTCAAAACAAAACTGGCGTTTTAGGGAAAGTTTGGATGCTTGAGATTTGTTTGATTTATTTGGCATGAAGGATTTTAACATTTTTGTAAGTGTGATATTATGAGGACATGGCGAGAACAATAGTAGAAATAAAGGATGGTAATTTTTTAGAGCAACATTATCACGGGCGGACACCGCCACCTGCGGCAGTAAAAGCGTTTGAAACGGCGTACTTTAAGACGGGAGAGTTGCCGACAGTAAGGGTGCCAGTGAGATTGTTGAGAAGAAAGAGAAAGAGAAGAAGTGGGTCATAGCTTGGTGAGATCGTAGTTTAGTTTTTTTAGAATTTTTTGGGAGTAAGTTTGGTCGGTAATAATTTGGGGTTGGCAATAATCATTAATCAGGACTGGGATCAGGTCGATTTTTTCTATTTCATTTTGATTAAAAAATATTTTTATGGCCAAACCTTGTCTGGTTTGCTGTGACCACATTTGATCAAAAATAAAATTACCAAGACTATAAAAAATAAATTTATTTTTGTATTTTTCTAATATTTGAATAGTATGGGGATGGTGGCCGATGACAATTTCGGCCCCAGCATCAATGGCTGTATGAGCAAAATTTATTTGCGATTGATTGGGATTGTTGACGTATTCATTGCCCGAGTGCATGGAGACAATAACAAAATCAGCTTTTTGTTTGGCTGTTTTTATGTGAGATTTTAGACTATCAAGATTCATAGGATTAGTACCGGGGCTGTTTGGGGTGGCAAAATAAGAAAGCGGAACTACATCAGAGTCGTTGTAGGCTAAAAAGGCGAATTTAATGCCATTTTTTTTTATGTATTGAGGTTGGGCGGCCTTGGTTTGATTTTGGCCGGCGCCAACATATTTGATACCAGCTTGGGAGAGATATTGAAAAGTATCCAGCAATCCTTTGTTGCCAAAATTAGGAGTGTGGTTATTGGCTAGAGACAGAATAGAAAAATTATACTTTTTTAGAGTTTGAGCTAGAGTTGGGTCGGCTCTAAAAAGCATTTCACCGCTGTTTATGGCCCGACCTTCTGTTAAAGAGGTTTCTAAGTTGGCAAAAAGTAAATCGGCTGATTGTAAAAAGTCTGCTGTTTTTGTAAATGGATAGTCGGGACTATTTTGTTTTATTTTTTGGGCGACTGTACGAGAGAGCATAATATCACCGACGGCTATTAGAGAGGCTTGGATTTTTGGTGTGGGGGTGGGGGTGGGTATTGTTTTTGTAATTTGAGATAGTGGAGAAGAAAGATGGGTCTTTGATTTGTTTGATTTGAGTGAAAAGAAATAAAAAAGAAAAAGAGAAAGAAGAATTACTGTTAAAAACAAGAAAGTTTTTTTCATTAAGGAGATATTGAAATTCCTAGTTTTTGAAAATCAGAATCGAATGTAAAAATTGTATGGATTTTATATTTTTTGCAAATAGCGATTATACTGGCATCCGTGAGAGATAATTTCTTGTCTGTATATTTTTTTAATAGATTAAAACTGTCCAATTCGATTTGTTCATCAACAAAAAATTCGATTAAACAATTGCTTTTTATACTGTTTTTGATAAATTCAATAAATTTTGAGGTATTTGACCACCCACTATCGTATCTCAGTCTGGTAACTGCTTCATCAATAACATAATTCGATGTACATATAAGCGAATTTTTTTTGATTTCTTGTTTTAGAAAATTTTTTGCTATCTTATGATTAATGTCGTTTTTTAGAAAATGAGCTAACCAGGCACATGTGTCAACAAATATTTTGTGTTTCATTTGTAGATAGAATCAACATCCTTGGATAAATTGTTTTTTTTTGATTTGGCAAAGCCTGCCATTTTTAGCAATGGATTATTTTTGGTTTTTAAGGCAATTTGCACATTAAGTATTTTTTTATATTCTATGGCTATGCGATCTAAAACATCTTGAATAATTCTTGACCTTGATGTGTTTAATTCGTCGGCAAGGTTGTCAAAAATAGATACCGTGCCTGAGTTTAAATAGATTTGATATCTGTTCATATATACATTATATGGACTATGGTGTATATCCGTCAAGATGATAAAATGGGAATTATGATTGAAAAGATTGTTGAAAAAACGCTAACGCTAGATCCTTCGTCCGATGAATCGGACTCAGGATGACGACACGGTAAATGATATTTACAATCTTGATTTAATTGATGAAATTGTAATATAAATTTGATAAATTAAGGGCATATGAAAAAAATAAAAATATTGGCGTTGTTGATGTTAACTGGATTAATGTTGGGCGGATGTGTCAAAAAGAAACAAGTTCCGGAGAGTAATGGGGGTAAAATTACGGTATCAGAGGAAGAAAACGGTTTGTTTAGCGGGTCTTTGAGAGATTTGGTATTAAAGGGAAAGCCGGTGAAATGCGCTTATGAAGTTAAAAACGAAAATAGCAGTGCGTCCGGAATTACTTATGTTTCGGGCAAGAAAGTGCGAGGTGATTTTAAAAATATTGGAACAGACGGAGAAGAGATAGAAAGCTATTTTGTTAGTGATGGAGAATGGACTTATACTTGGTCTTCGGAAGGTAGCAATGGCATGAAAATGAAAGCTGAGGGTTGGGATAAAAATGAAGAAGAAGTCGATGACACGGGTGCAGATTACGGCGGAATGAGCTATGAGGATAGCAATAATATAGATACAAAAATGGATTATAAATGCGAGGAGTGGAGGACAGATGATTCTATTTTTGAAGTACCGAGTGATATTGAGTTTAAGGACATGAATGCTGAGATTGAAAAAGCGCAGGAATCGGCAAAATCAATGTGCGGAACTTGCGACATGATAACAGACGAAGACGGGAGACTTGAGTGTAGAGAAAGTTTGAGGTGTGATGAGTAAAAAAGATAAAAAAATTGTTTTGTTTGATATTGATAATACATTAATTGACTCTGAGAAGATTGGACGGTTATGTACAAAAAAGATTGTGCAAGCTTGTAATACGAGCAATGAAAAGTTTGAAAAAATTTTGAATAGATATGTCAAGAGCTTAAACTCTTCAACCGATTTTAATCCCGATGAACTTTCAGAATTGTTGACCGATAATTTTAAGGTTAGTTCGATTTTACTGAAGAAGATTATTTTTGAAAAAAAAGATAGCTATTACAAGTCGCTTTTTACTGAAACGGTTGAGGTTTTGGAAAAATTGAAAAAGAAATGTATTTTGGGAATATTTTCTGAAGGACAAAAAAAATATCAAATTACAAAATTGATTAATTCTGGAATATTTAAATTTTTTGACAATAATTATATTGGTATTTACAGGAGAAAACTTAAAAAAAAAGTAATTGATTCATTGCCCTTTGGAGCTATTGTTGTTGACGATAAAAAATATGTTGTAGAAGAATTGTTAAAAAGAAAAGATTTGACGGTGTATTGGCTTGATAGACAAAAAAGTGATGAGGGTTTGGGGTTGAATAGGATTAGTAGTTTAAATGAGGTGGTGAAAAAAGTTTTGGGGTGAGGTGATTTTTTCACCTATTTTTTGTTCAACATCTTTTCTGGCTCTGCCAGCTACTTGACCGCCCTGTTTGGCATCTTTTTTTAGTTTTGGAAAACCTTTTGAATTTTTTTTGCGGGTAATTCTGGTTGTGGTGGCTTCGGCCAACATGGTAAATATTAACTCCATGTCATCCATGTGGTCCCGTAAATTTTCTTTTTTTAACTTTTTATATTTTTTGTATTGCCCGACTTTCATTCCAAAAGTTTCGTTCATGATTTCGTTGGTTAATATGGCGAATTCTAGGCTATGATATACATGGCGGTTTTTCCATTCATCGGTTAACTCATTTCTTATGGCTATACCTCTGGCTCTTTTTTCAATCCAATTTTCAGGGTAGCCTTTTTGGCGGTATAAATTTTTCATACGGGCCATGGCTAATTCCGGATTTTGGATTTCTTCTATCCTTTCTTTGCCGACTTTGGCAAGCCAAAGTTTGAATGGTTCTGCTTTTTTACTGGGAATGGACTGGATGATTCTTAAAGTATTTTGAACATTGGCACAGTCGGTAAGATATTTTTTACCATCTGAAGATATTAATTTCAGTTGTCGACAAATTGTCGACAACTGAAACCGGGTTTCCCTTTTTTCTCTTTTTTTCATTTTGTGCCAATAGTTTCTTGGATTGACGCTGTCAGTCAGGGCTTGAATAATATCAACAACAGAAAAATACCATTGTTTTTTGAACCATATTCTTCTGATTTCTTTTTGCTGAAAAATTACCGGCTGAGAATTTGACGTTAGTTTATTGTCCATGTTTTATTCTATACCCGAATAAAATACGAAGTCAATCAGAGAATTAGGATGGTAGACTATAGTAGAATTGTCAAGAAATAAAAAAAATGCTTAAAAAACTAATATCAACTAATCCTGCCAGAAATTACGAAAAAATTGATGAAGTGGAAATTTCCAGAGAAGAAGAAATTATAGAAAAGGTAAACAAGGCACAAAAAGCTAAGCTTGGATGGAAAGAGATGTCTTTAGAAGATCGAATACCCTATTTTGAGAAACTTATGGCTGTTTATAAAAAAAGAGGTGAAGAAGTAGCCGAAATACAAACTAAAGAAGTTGGAAAAGTTATAAAAGAGAGTCGGGAAGATGTGGAGTTTGATCTTTTTGGCATTGAAAACAACATAAGAATTGCCAGAGAAGTGTTGAAACCTGAAATATTGGATGAGAGTGAAACTCAAAAAAATATTTTGTACTTTGAACCGTATGGGATAATGGTGGTGATTGTTCCATGGAATTTTCCATCATCTAACTTTTTTATTTCATGTATTCAACCATTGCTGGCTGGAAATACCATTGTTTTCAAGCATTCGGAAGAATGTCCTTTAACCGGAAAAATATTGGAAGAAATTATGGAAGAGGCGGGATTTCCCGAAGGTGTATTCAGTGAAGTTTATGGGGATGGAAAGGTAGGAGACATGCTGACTAATCAAGCCATTGACGCTATTCATTTTACCGGCAGTACAAAAATAGGACGTTATTTATATGAAAAAGCTGCTTTGAAATTTATTCCAGCAACTTTAGAAATGGGCGGTTCTTCCCCTGGGATAATTTTTAAAGACGCAAATTTGGATATGGCGTGCAAGCACGCCCTTGCGGAAAGGTTTTTGTGCTGTGGGCAAGTTTGTTGTGCTTTAAAAAGATTGATTGTTCATGAAAGCATTTATAGTGAAGTGATAGAAAGAATGAAAAAAGCTGTTGAGAGCATGAAGGTTGGGGATCCGATGGATAAAAACACTGATATTGGTCCTCTGGTTACCAAGAGACAATTGGATTTGTTAATCGAGCAAGTAGAAGATGCAAAAAAGAAAGGCTCAACAGTGATTACTGGAGGAGATGTTGTTGGTGATTTAAATGGTGCATTTTATAAACCAACTATTTTGACAAATCTAATTATGGATATGAAAGTCTTGACAGAAGAAGTTTTCGGGCCTGTTTTGCCGATATTGTCATTTAAGACAGAAAAAGAAGCAATAGAATTGGCAAATAAGACAATTTATGGATTGAGCGCTTTTGTTTACGGAAGTGATTTTGAGCAATTAAAAAGAGTGGCTTTGAAAATTGAGGCAGGACAGATAAGTATCAATAATACATCTTACTTTTCTGACAACTCACCTTTTGGAGGATATAAGATGTCTGGTATAGGTAGAAATAGTGGAAAGATGGGATTTTATGAGGTTACGCAAAAGAAAGTGGTGTCTGAACCGGTAAGGAAAAACTAATTTTTTTGTTGGTTGATTTTGGGTTTTATTCGGGTATAAAATGAAGAATATTAATAATTAACAGACGATTATGGACGAAGTGGTAAAGAATACAAAAATTTCGATTTTTAAGGGTAAAAAGGCTAGAAAGAGGATTTATAAAAAAGAATGGTGGTTTGTAGTTGAGGATGTGGTTCTAGCTTTGATCGATTCGGGTGATGCAAAACAATATATTCAAAGAATGAGATTGCGCGATCCTGAATTAAAAAAAAGGTGGGTACAAAATGTACAAACCCTTTTTATTGAAAATGTAAACGAAGAGATAGAAAACTGCTAAAGTAATCTACATGGAATTGTCGATAGATCAGAAAAAGGCTTTGGGGAGTTTGATGGGGTGGTTTAATGGAAATAATAGCCAATATATTACTTTGGGAGGGTATGCGGGGACAGGAAAAACGACTTTGATTTCTGTGTTTCGGAAAGAACTAACTAGATTGAATAAAAAAATGGAGATTGCTTTTTGCAGTTATACCGGCAAAGCGACGAGGGTGTTGAAAAATAAATTAATTGAGTCCAAGTCTTTATATGACGAAGATAGTGTAAGCACGATACACTCTTTAATTTATTCACCTATCGTAAACAGCAAAAAAGAAATTACTGGGTGGAAAAAAAAGGATAAATTGGACAGAGATTTGATAATTATTGATGAAGCTTCGATGGTAGATGAAATGATTTGGATGGATTTGTGCTCTTTTGGAATAAGGATTATTGCGGTGGGAGATCATGGACAATTGCCTCCAATCAGAGGAAATTTTAATTTAATGGAAAAACCGACTTTAAAACTTAGCAAAATTCACAGACAGGCCGAAGATAATCCGATTATTAAACTGTCGATTTTAGCTAGGGAAACGGGAAGAATTCCTGTGTGCAACTATGACAACCGGGTGGTAAAAATGAAAAAAAACAGTATAGATGCTCAGGAAAGATCGGAGGAATTATTAAGAAATTACAATAAAGAGACCTTGATTTTGTGTGGCTATAATTGGACACGAGTGAAATTGAATAATTTTATAAGAGAGGCGCTGGGGTTTGAATCGCCTGCCCCTGCAAGCGGTGACAGAATAATTTGTTTGCGAAATAATCACGAGTCTCAGGTTTTTAATGGAATGTTGGGAACCATTGAAAATATTGGTAAAAAAAATGAAGAGTGGTATGAAACTGAAATTAAAATGGACGACGAAACCGGCATTTATAGCGGATTGATTTTGGCAGAGCAGTTTGGCAAACAAGATGCAATGAATTTTGGAAAAAGGAGATCGAAAACTTTAAAAGGAGATTTGATGGATTTTGGTTATGCCTTGACGGTTCATAAAGCTCAAGGAGGACAGGCTAAACGAGTAATTCTTTTTGAGGAAAGGTTTTCAAAAATGGATGAAGAAATGTGGAGAAGGTGGCTATATACGGGAGTGACAAGAGCAGAAGAAGAACTTTTTATTATTGGAGAGTGAAGGTGTTAGAATAGAAATAGATGAGGAAATTACAATTGATTTCTGGTAGATCTCATCCTGTTTTGGCCAAAAAAGTAGCGCGGTTGGTAAAAATCCCCTTGTCTCCGGTAGAAATAAAAAACTTTGCCAGTGGGGAAATTTATGTTCGGGTAGGTAAAAAAGTAAGAGGCAATGATGTTTTTGTAATTCAAAGCCTGGTGTCCCCTGTTAATGATAATCTGATGGAACTTTTGATATTGGTAGATGCGTTAAAACGAGCATCAGCAGGAAGAATTAATCTTATTTGCCCTTTTATTTGTTATTCCCGCCAAGACAGAAAGGCCGATTCAAGGGAACCAATCACGGCAAAGTTGGTGGCTAATCTGATTAGCAAAGCCGGAGCCGATAGATTGTTGACAATAGATTTACACGCTGACCAAATCCAAGGTTTTTATGATATTCCTGTAGACCATTTTGTAGGATATCCATTATTTGCAAAATATTTAAAGAAAAAGCGTTATAAGGACATGGTGGTGGTATCACCGGATATCGGTGGATTAAAACGAGCCAATAAAATGGCAGATTTGCTGGGCTTACCAATAGCTGTAATCGATAAAATCAGAAAAAAACATAATTGCGCGGAGGTGGCCCATGTAGTAGGTGAAGTAAAAGGAAAAATCGCTGTAATTATAGACGATATAATCGATACCGGCGGATCGATAGTAGTGGCGGCAGAGGTACTTAAAGAACGGGGTGCTAAAAAAATAATTGTTTGTGCCACACATGGATTGCTATCAGGAAAAGCAAGTGAAAATTTACAAAAAAGCTGTGTTGATAAAGTTTTATTTCTTGATTCGGTACCAATTAGCAAAGAAAAACGTTTTGCTAAAATGGAAATATTATCGATAGCTTCTCTTTTGGCAAAAATTATTAAACGAATACATACCGGACAATCTTTGGGTGTTTTGTTTAAGTGGGAGAAAAAAGGAAGAAGACTGTAGTCAAATTTTATGAATAAGAAACGATTATTGGAAAGTATTAAAAAAGAACTGGAATGGTTGGCAGATGTGGAATATAAAAAAGGAGCGAAGAATTTTTTTATAGAAAAGGTAGTGATGATGGGCGTAAGAGTGCCCAACAGGCGGAAAGTGGCCAAGAAGTATTTTGGAGTGATGAAAAATTGGAGTAAAAGTGAAATTTTTGAAATTAGTGAAGAATTGATGGAATTGCAGATTGGCGAATACAGAACCATAGTGTTTGAGTGGGTGTTTAGAATTAAAGATAGGTTTGAGAAAAAAGATTTTGAAAGATGGGAAAAATGGATTAAAAAATATGTGTCCAACTGGGGAGCTTGTGATGATTTTTGTACTCATACGGTTGGATATTTTTTGGCTAGATTTCCCCAGTTTTTGCCTAGATTAAAAATGTGGGCCAAAAGTAAAAATAGATGGTTTAGAAGAGCGGCAAGCGTAAGCTTAATTTATCCGGTTCGTAGAGAGAAAAAATATTTGGATGAAGTTTTTGAGATAGCCGATATCTTGCTAACGGATTCTGATGATCTGGTGCAAAAAGGATATGGATGGATGCTTAAAGAAGCCAGTAATGTATATGCAAAAAAAGTAATGGATTTTGTAATGAAAAGAAAAGACAAAATGCCAAGAACTGCATTAAGATACGCAATAGAAAAAATGCCGGAAGAATGGAAAAGAAAAGCAATGAAGAGATAAAAATTAGATAATTAGATTACTAGATTACTGGACAAATAGAAACAACAAAAAAGACTAATAAGAATTAAAAAATGAGAATGAAGAAAAGGTAATTGAGAATAACGGAGGGGTGTTTTTGGAGAAGATTAAGAGAAAAAATGGGAAGATTAGATTGACTTATAAGATATGTTATTGACAAAGTATTGTGTGGTGTATAGAATATTAATTGAATGAATAGGATCAATCGCAAAATTGCGAGAGTTGTTCAAACTATTGATGATAAAGTTTTTTATCCGATTTTGACAAGAACGGGGAAAGTACCTAGTGATGTTTTATATAAGCCTGTGGTATGGAGAATAGAGGGTGTACTTAACGATGCTAGATATGAACTCAGAAGGATGACAGGGAAGTTGACCAGGTCTCAAGAGTGAGCTGGCGGAAGTTGGTGGTGGAAGTATTGGTATAATCCAGATTTTTTAGTAATTGCTGGTGATGAAAAGCGTAAATTGAAAATCCGTAGGGAAGGATAGTTAGATTACTAGATGACTGGGCAACTTGATTACTGGAATTTAAATTTCGAATATCCTGGATTTTTAGGTCGGGGCGATAGTATTGAAGCGGATCAGAAAAGGATGGAATCATGTAAATAGTTGAGTTTAGGGGTAAAGATAAGCCAAGAGATTTCCAGTCTTCGCGGTGAAATTTGGGATTTAGGAGATAAATTAAAGAAAGAGTGAGAAAGACTAAAGATATTGTTATTTGATTCCAGTGGGATTCTTCGGTCGCTAATGCTTTCTCAGAATGACGCCCACAAGCCAAAAGAATACTAAAAATAGGCAGTAGATATAAAAAGCGGAAGTATTGAAGCATGGGAAATTTGAAAGAAATTAAAAAGGCCATAAGCAATGGAGTGAGGAGAAAAAAGAAATATTTGCGATTAGCTTTGTTTTTTAAGCAATTTTTAAAAATTTGGAAAGATAAAAACAAAGTCCAAGCGCCACTGATTAAATAATAGAGCTTTTTGGGATAAAAAGAGATACGGCCAAAGAAGAATTTTAAAGGAATGAGTAAAAGATTTTTTAAATTAGCTTTACCTAATACCAATGACCAATTAATAACGGATGAAAGAGATATTTGAGAATTTTTTAGTTGAGTGAGAATAAGGGGAGAGAGAAGGAGAAGAGTTAAGAAAAAAGGAAAAAATAAGGGAAAGGAGTGCTTGTTTCTTTTAAAAATGGAGTAGAGAAAGAGGGTGAGAATGAAGAATATGGAGCCATAAAAGGTAAAAAGACTTAAGATTATGAAGATATTGAAGAGTAAGACCTGCCTACGCCAAGGCTTTGGCGAGGCGAAGCCCGCCGCCACTGAGAGTTTTGGCGAGGTGATAAAAAAATAAAAAGCGATAGTGAGAAAACAGGCAACCATAGAATACATGCGGGCTTCTTGGGAGTAATAGATTACTAAAGGATTTAAAAGAAAGAAAGCCGAAGACCAGAATCCTGCAATTAGATAGATAAAATAGCCGGTGATAAGAGAGAAAATTACAGAAGGAAGGCGGAGAGAAATTACTGAGTTGCCAAAGATTGATGTCCAAAATTTTAAGAAAATATAATAAAAGGGTGGGTGAAAATCAGATGGTGAGAACTTGGTAATAATTTGCGAATATGAATAATTTGTGGCAACATTGGCTGAAATGGCTTCGTCAAGCCAAAGGGATTGATTAAGAGAAATAAGGCGGAGGAGAAAAGAAAAAATGAGAAGTAAAATTAAGTTTTTGTGCATAACTCGACCTTATCAAAAATAGTGGTTTTTTGATGTGAGAAGCTTTTGTCTAGAGCTTGTAAACGTTGTCGCCTTTTTTAGCGACTTGGTCGACCTTAAGACCGACTTCGTCACCTTTTTTGGCTTCTTCAACGGCTTGGTGGTCTACCTGCATAGAAGAAACGGTTTGGGTAAAACCTTCGTCCTCTTCCCCTATTAATATCTCGTCTCCGATTTTAAGTGAAGCATCGGTAAGCTGTAAAACAGCGACTAGAATTTTGTCGAAAAAATGAACTATTTTTCCTACTTTTGTATTTGCCAATTAACTCACCTCCTGTTGCTTAATTAATTTCTAATTTTTAATTCTTAATTTCTAAACAAAAACGCTTCGCTGGATCCTTCTCCCCCTGCGGGTGATCAGGATGACGAAGAACCATTCAGTATTCTTTGTATTAGTTGATGATAGCATGAAAAGTATGGTGTAGAATGTAATTATTAGTGGTTTGAAGATTTCAAAATATGAAAAAAACATTATTAATAATTGCCGGAGTGTTAGTTTTTGGCGGAATGTGGGGAGTAAGTACTTATAATGGCTTGATAGGCAAAAGTGAAGGAATTGATAATCAATGGTCACAAGTGGAAACACAATATCAGAGAAGATTTGATTTGATCCCGAACTTAGTTAAATCAGCTGAAGCAGTAATGAAACAGGAAAGAGATGTGTTTGAGTCTATTGCCGAAGCCAGAACAAGATATGCCGGAGCCGGAAGCGTGAATGAAAAAACTGAAGCAATGGGACAAATTGAGTCATCCCTGGGGAGACTTTTGGTGATAATGGAAAATTATCCTGAGTTAAAGTCTGATGAAACCGTACAAAGATTGATGGATGAATTGGCTGGTACTGAAAACAGAGTATCGGTAGAAAGAAAAAGGTTTAATGATCTAGTAACTCCTTATAACGTGGAGATTAAGCAATTTCCAAAGAATTTAATTGCAGGAATGCTTGGATTTGAGGAGAGAAGTTTTTTTGAGGCGGTAGAAGAGGCAGAAAAAGCACCAAGTGTAGAGTTTGATTTAGAATGAAAAAGGTTTTTTTAATATTATTTGGATTTTTGCTTATAGCAGGGACGGCGGGGGCGGTGGATTATACTATCCCCTCTTATAAAGGTTGGGTAAATGATTTGGCTGATTTGTATAGCGAAGAATTTGAGCTTAAGTTAGAAAATGAATTGGATAAACTGGAAAAGGAAACAAGTGCTGAAGTGGCGGTGCTAACGATAGAAAAATTACCTGAAGTAGAAATTGAAGAATATGCGGTAGAGGTGTTTGAAAATTGGGGGATTGGGAAAAAGGATGAAGATAATGGAGTGTTGTTGTTGGTTTCGAGGGATGATAGAAAAATAAGAATTGAGGTGGGCTATGGATTGGAAGGAGTGATTAATGATGGCAGAGCCGGGAGTATTATTAGAGATGAAATTAGCCCGAAGTTTAAAAAGGAAGATTACGAAGGAGGGACGTGGGATGGAGTGAGTAAGATTGAAGAATATATAAAAGACGGAAGTTCGGCTTTATCAGAGGTTCCCACCTCCACCAAGGTTACGGCGGGCAAGCCGGCGAGACAAGAATTTGCTTCTGGAATATGGGTGATTGTTGGATTTATAGTGATTATTTATTTGATGTCGTTTTTGGGAAGAAGCAAGGAGTGGACTACGGGCGGAGTAATAGGAATGATATTGGGATTACTTATGGGGGGTTTACTGGTGGGAATAATACTGGGAATTTTTGGATTGATTTTGGATTTTATTTTGTCCGGGAATTATAAAAAACTAAAAAAAAGCGGAAAGTCCACTAGTTTTTGGAAATCTGGAGGTGGGTTTTCTGGCGGAGGCGGTGGCGGAGGTGGATTTGGAGGAGGAAGTAGTGGTGGTGGCGGAGCCAGTGGTGGGTGGTGAGAGTAAATTATCTTCCTTTTCCAAAGCCTGATTTTCGCTTGGATCGTGCAAATTCAGAAGGACCGCGATGACCGCGACGAGGACGTAGTGGACCGACTTGATTGAAATCTGTTAGCTTGGATGCTTTTTTTGCTTGTTCTCGTATGCTTGATTGATTTAGACCTAAACGGTCAATTGTTTTTCCGCTCATAACTAAAGTTATAGAAGAAAAAAGCAAAAATCAAGATGATCTTTTGTGAAAATATTTTATACCATTGGTGTTTCTTTCTGTTGTTGTTTATTCAATTTAAAATGTGGCTCCTAATTGCTCCTAATTGCTCCTAATTAGAATTAAGGTTGTTTTTGTCGAATTTAAGCTTAAAAAAGAATGCAAATATTATTGCTCCTAATTGCTTCTAATAACTTGGAATATAAAAAGTGTTTATTGATGCCCCCTTACTCTCTACTAACCCCATACTGACCATTCCTTGTAAATCATTGTTGATTGTGGCTCTTGAAACACCCGAAAATATTGCGTGTGCAGAACGAGCCGTAATACTACCTTCGTTCTGCATTAAGTACCACATTTCCACTTGTCTTTCATTAAGTCCAGAATAATCTTCTCCTAATAATGTAACTTTAAAAGTATTAGATTTATTTTTAAATAAAGGCTCAACCAAGTTCCATTCATCCATAAGTCTATAAACCAAATCAATTCCCCGACCGAACTCTTCCATATAATCTAGGTCGTTCATTATCCTTGCGATGATTTCATTGCGACTGAACTGGGAATCTTTTAGATTTTCTATAGTTACTCCCGGGGGAAGGGTTCCGGGATTAGAAATCTCAATTCTGTCAGAGAAAATTGCAACTTGAACATATGTTCCCGTTATTTGGTAGTCTCTGTGAATAATGGCGTTCGCAATGATTTCTCTAATAGCCTTATCTGGATATTGATAAGTTTCCTCACGTTTTGCGCCGATAATTTTTGCCCTTAACGAAATATTCCTTAATATAAACTTCAAGGTCCGGTTTATCAAAATATCTAATGTTCCTTCAATATCCTGCTTGTCAATTATTTTTGTTGTAACGGTCTTTCCTGAATATCTAACACACCTAACTACATACCGACGGCATATGTCATACTTCTGCGGATTATCTTTAGAAAAAATAAGCAACCCTGCTAACGAAGGAAAAATTTCTCCATCGTCAGAGTTCACTAAGATACCTAGATTGTTTAAAACCTTATCACTGATGCCAATATATTTTCGATTAGTTCTCTCGGCACTTTTTTTTAAATAGTCAGATAACTTCCCCCCTGATAAAACGTTTTTACTTAACTGGGTCGAAATTTTGTCATACTTATATTGAGGCGAAAATCTTAAAAAGGACCTCATCTCTTCCTCTGTGATGCTTCTGTTGACATTGCCCGAACGAATAAAAGCTCCCCTGGGTAATCCAAAGTCTACGTGATAACAGGGCTTATGTTCTTTCGAGGTTTCACTAACACTCAAGACTAAGATATTAGTATTTTTATATGCAAGAGGTTTGAGGTTGTATATACCTGCATTTTTTATCTTTTCTTGAAACAGAGAGACTATTTTTTCTTGCAGGGTAGCAATATCCAAGTTACCTACCGCTTCAAACGTCCTTTTTTCTTCATTCTCAACTACCCCAAAAACAATTATTCCACCTCCTGGAGAGTTTGAAAAGGCAGATATGGCTTTCCAAACATCTGAAGGGAGTCCACCCCTAGCGTCTTTAAATTCAACCCCGTCTGATTCTGTAGACTGCTTAATTGCCTTATCAATCTTTAACAACAAAGGTTCTGTTTTGTCAAAACTTGTCATATTAATCGTATTTTATCAAAAATAGAAAACATGGTTGAAGAAATATTCCACCTAAAGTTCAAGATCAGTGTATATTCTTTTTTTGTCATTTTTAAATTTTTGCGTTTTTTAATTCGAGCCAATGGTTTTTGATCGGCGTGGTGTTCCCACACGCCGTGCCGTGCCACAGGCTGGCAGGTCTAATTTCCTGATTTGAAAAACACTTGCCCACCCATGGAGAGTCCGAATTTTATGTGATAAAGCGAGAGCAGTAATGACAAGTCTTAAATTAATTTAGTTCGGTGGTGATTTCGTCAAGATCTGAATCGAAGGATTCATCTTCCAGGGTTTCTAGTTTGTCTAGTAGTTCTTGGTCAGTTAAACCTGAAAGATCGGATTCTTCTGGAATATTTTCTTCTGAATAAGTCGCCGAATCCCCTGCCTGTCCTGATTCATCTACAGTAAGATCGTCTTGTTTGATAGTTGAGGGTATATCAGTATTGGCGTTGTTATTTATCGGTAATTTTTTGTTACAAGCGGATAAAAAAAGAGCAGATAAAAATAAGATTGAGAGGATTGTAAGTTTTTTCATTTTATAAATGAACCAATAATTTGGTGGCTCCAATAAGAGTTTTGCGGATGTTGCGTAGATTGTCGCCAAGGTCTTTGAGAATTTGGCGAAGTTGGGGCATTAAACCTTTTGGGCTTTCTGAATTTAAAATTTTATCTAATTCAGCTTCATAGGCTTCTAAATTGACGGCATAAGATTCTTCGTGCTGTGCACCTTCGGCTAATTTGTTTTTGGCATAAGACATGTCTTTGCCATTTTGTTCTTTTTCTAAAATACGATTTTCAATTCTGGCTTTAAATTTTTGAAGATAATTATATCTGGCAACGATTCTGCTTCTAATACGATTGTGAATTCTGTTAATGGCGTTTTTTCTGACTTGAGTGAGAATTCCTTTTTTTTCTTGAATAGCGGTTTGGGCTTCCTGACGAACTTGAATGCGGGTTGGGGTTGGGGTGAAATCATCTGTGCTACTTATGGCTAGGGTTGGAGATAAAAAGAAAGTGAAAAGAAAAATAAAAAAAATAGCTTTGGTAAATTTTGATTTCATAAGATTATTCTAACTGTTTTTGGCAATGAGGGCAATAGAAGGCCGAACGGCCGGAAAGCTTGAGACGGACAATTTTGTGTCCGCATCTTTTACATAATTCCCCTTCTTTTTGGTAAACACGAAAATTGTATTGTTGAGAACCCTTGGTATTATCCGGACGAATATATTGATTGTCACGAGCGGTGGAGCCACCAAAACTAACAGCCTCTTTAATGATTTTTTTGATGGAGGAATAGAGTAGCTGGGATTGTTTTGGACTAATATTTCGGGCTGGTGTTTGAGGATGAATTTTGGCAAGAAAAAGAGAATCATTGGCATAAATGTTACCGATACCGGCAAATTTGGATTGATCATGAAGCAAGTTTTTGATAGGACGAGAAGAAGATTGGAGCTGAGAATAAAAATACTTAAAGGTAAAACGAAGGCTTAATATGTCGGGACCGAGATTAGATTGAGATTTTTTGAGTTGAGATTTTTTGATGATTTTGACCCAAGCAAACTTACGCTGATCATTAAAAAAAAGAATGGATTTGTCTGAAAAAGTGAAAATAATACGAGTGGATTTGTTGGGCAATGGTTTGTGATTGAGTTTGGGAGTGGGATGACCAAGGAAAGTTCTGTGTTTATTCCGACGGGATCCCTCGGCTTTGCTCGGGATGACAGTGTCTAATTGGTTTAGACAAGGCTGATAAACTAACTGGCCGGTCATTTTTAGATGAATAAGAAGAAGACAATCGTTTGATAAAAATATTGAGAGCTGTTTGCCTCTGCGGGTTAATTGAGTAATTTTTTTGTTTATAGCTAATTTAAAGTTGCCTATAAAACTGTTGGGATTAAGAATAGTAATTTTGGCAATAGTTTTGCCAATGATGTTTTTTTGAAGAAACAGGCGAACGATTTCAACTTCGGGAAGTTCTGGCATTTTAGTTAATTTTCAATTTTCAAATTCCAATTTTCAACAGGAGGGTGTTGAATAACTCTTTGTCATTCTGATCCCGCCGTGGCGGGAGAAGAATCTAGGCACGAAGTGCCGTATTTTACGCTAACGCTAGATCCTTCGCTACACTCAGGATGACGATGTGAAGATGATATTCAACAGTCTCAAATAGAATGATTTTGATTTTGAGAGGTTTAGATATAATCCCACATAATAATAGTAAAAACTGGACAGTGTGTGTATCAGGTCAGGTCGTCGAAGTCGATGGCGAGATAGTGACGGCTGTTTATGAGACGGTTGAGAGCAACTTTGGTATCAGCCAGGGAGTCTTTGATGTTACTAATGGAGTTTAGAAAGGTCTGAGTGGAAGTTACATAGCCCATTATTAAAATAAGATCAGATATTTTTTGTTCTCCTGCCGAAACCGAAAGAACCAGATAGAAAAGAATGATGGTGTAAAAAAGATTGGCGGTAGTCTGGAGAGTGAACCATTCAAAGAAATTCCAGTGGCAAAGTTTTTTGAATTGTCTGACAAGCTGTCCTTGTTCTCTTTTGATTTTGTTTGAATCCTGAAACTTGGCATAGTAAATCTCTACTTTAGCGTTGTGAATATCTTTGATTCTGGCGTAGCGTTCGGTGGTGTAAACATCCATCCAGAAATAAACAAGCATATAGGCAAGTTGAAGAATAAAAACACGGAAATCAAGGAAAAAAAGAATGATTGGTATGAAAACAAAAGAAACAATGCTGTCAACGCCCGGTTGTTTTAGTATGGTCAAAGTAGTATTGACAGCGTCGGAAAAATTTCGAATGGCCTGAACGGATTTGTGACGAATTTTTTTGTCTCTGGTTTTTAGACCAGTGCTGAGAAGATTATGAATATCGTTTTGAATGTTGCCAATAACAAAATTTAAATTGTTGGTGGAAAGAAGACGAGTGAGATTATCAATAATAAAAACCAAAAAGATGTTTATTATTAATCTGGTTGCCTCTGCCTGACTGTATCCATTTTCCAGAAGTTTAATGATGCGAGAAAAAAGATAAACTGAAAGAAGCGGAAAAGTGGCTGAAATAAAACGAACAAAAAACCAAAAAAATAAGGAAAATTTGTTGGTGGTCAATCCAAGAATCATTTTGATTAATTTACGAGTGTCTCTTGTCATTTATTTAATAATAACAGGAAAAAGTAAAACTAAAACAGGATTTATGATTTATGAATAAAACAAAAACGAGATCCTTCGGTCGTAAGACTTACTCAGGATGACGGGTGGTAGGGTCGATGACGGGAAGAAAGGCGTCATTCTGAGCGAGAGCGAAGAATCCCAAAGGAGGGGTGTTTGACAATGGGATCCTTCGGTCGTAAGACTCACTCAGGATGACGGGGGTACACTCAGGATGACAGGAGGCGAGCGTCATTCTGAGCGGGAGCGGAGAATATCAAAGAATGGTTTAAATAGGATAAAATAAGAATATGAATGAAAGTAAAAGAAAATACGATGTGGTGATTATTGGTTCGGGGCCGGCAGGATTGACGGCGGGAATTTATGCGGTAAGAGCTGGATTAAAAGCAGTAGTTGCGAGCGGTGATCAACCAGGGGGACAATTGACCATTACTGCGGTAGTAGAAAATTACCCCGGATTTCCAAATGGGATTGGCGGAATAAAGTTGATGATGGACATGCAAAAACAGGTTGAAAACTTGGGGGGAGAAATAAAACAAGGAATAGTTAAAAAAATTTTAAAGATTCAAAAAAATTTTGGAGTAAAATTAAAAAATAACGGAATCTTGGAAACAAAAACAGTAATTGTGGCTACAGGATCGAAAGCAAGATGGCTAGGCATAGAGAAAGAAAAAGAATTGATAGGAAGAGGAGTTAGTGGCTGTGCTACCTGTGATGGAATGTTTTTTGGAGACAAGGTAGTGGCAGTAACAGGCGGAGGTAACACAGCTTGCGAAGAAGCGGTTTTTTTAAGCAGATTTGCAAAAAAAGTTTATTTGATTCACAGACGAAACGAGCTGAGGGCGACAAAAATAGAGCAAAAAAGAGTTTTTGAAAATAAGAAGATTGAAGTTGTTTGGAGTACGGAAGTAAAAGAGCTTTTGGGAGATGAAAAGTTAGAAAAAATAAAAATTGTAAATAACAAAACAGGAAAAGAAAGAATAATTGAAATAGACGGATTGTTCGTAGCAATTGGAAGCGATCCAGCCACTAAGTTTTTGACTGGTTTGGTAGAAATGGAAAAAACAGGACATATAAAGGTTGGAGTGGACAAAAAATATTCAACAATGACATCTGTAGATGGGATATTTGGAGCTGGGGATTGCGTGAACAATGCTTATAAACAAGGAATTGTGGCGGCGGGAATGGGATGTAAGGCGGCTTTGGATATGGAAAGGTGGCTAAAAGAATAGGTGTTTGATTTTTGAAGTGAATTTTTGTTGGCTGAAGTTTTGAGCGTGGAAACGACAGGTTTGGGAACTAAATTTTAGTTTCTGAAATTTTTTGATAGCGGTGATACAGGAGTCTGAAGTAAGTTTGTGAAAAAATACACCGGTTTTACCGTCTACAACAGTTTCTTCTGCTCCCCCGCTTTTGTAAGCAATAACAGGACAACCATAAGCCATGGCTTCAAGGGGAAGCATGCCAAAATCTTCGTTATCGGAACAGAAAAAAAGAGCTTTGGCTTGCCGGAACAATTGTTTTTTTTCTTTTTGGGTTATTTCGCCTAAGAATTCTACGGTAGGGCCAGCCATAGATTTGAGTTCCTGTGAAAAGTTAGCAAAATCACGGCCAAAGATTTTTAAAGGAAGTTTAAGTTTGTTGCAGGCTTTTATGGCAATGTCATAGCGTTTGGCACGAGCAAGACGACCACCGGTAAGGTAAAAAGGTGAAATCCCAGCGGGATTGCCACGCTTCGCTCGCAATGACAGGTTTTTTCCATCGGAGCTCCGCCATGGCGGGGTGACACCAGATGGAAGGTCGATGGGTGGGTTAATGATAATGGCGGGTTTGCGGTAGAATTTTTTGATTCTTTGTTTGACTGTGTTGGAGTTAGCTATAAATTGGTCAACATTTTGAGCCCAGTGAAAATCAAAAAGTCTCAAGAAATGATTGGCAATTTGGGCCAAAAAATTTATTACTGGATATTTTTTTAAATCTCTGGCAGTAGGAAGACCGTAAAGATAGCGGGGAGGAGTGTGGCAATAACAAAATAATTTGGCTGATTTTTTGTTCAGAGAGTTGGGAAAATAAGCGCCGGTGGCAGAGCTAATAATAATGTCATATTTGGAAAAATTAAAAAATTTGAAAGCTAACGACGAGAGGAAACGAAGAGGGCTGACAAGTTTTGAAGCAAAAGGAATAAATTGAAAAAAAGAGGAGTGTATTCTACCTTGCCATTTTTTTTGTAAGCGCTGACGATGAGGACCAAAAAACTTGGGTAAATAAAGAGTTGTATAAATAGGAGCGTTGGGAAAAATGTCTGACAAAATTTCTAAAACACGCTCAGCTCCACCAAATTCTTTAAGATAGTCGTGAACAAGAGCGATTTTTAATCCTCCAGAGGCGGACTGCGCTAATGCTTGTTTTTTTGGCATATTGGTATTTTAAAACAAAGATTGTTGGTGGGAGGAAAAATAATCAAATAAAGAAAGATTAGTTTGAATTTAGGAGGTTGAATTTTTTGAGAAGCTTTTTGTCAAAAGTTTTAAACCCAAGAGTTTTGTTTTTTAAGGCATAAATTGCGTTATAGGCATCTTCCATGTCGAAATCGTAAAATTCTATATTTGTTAAACAATCCTTGAGCAAATCTCTTTTGGGGATCTGAATGAAGCTCATATCAAGAATTAAAAAAAGGATTGAAAAAACTTTTGGATCTTTTTCACTAAAAATGTTTTTTAATACCCAATAAACTTCGAAGAATACGATAATTGATGTAAATAGTTTTATTTTGCCAATAGATGCTTGTTGAAATAGTTTTTGGGCAATTTTGCATTGATTTTGATTATCTTTTAAAAAAAACCGGAGGAAGTAATTTGTATCGACAAAAATCATGAAAGTTTATTTTTAAATTTTTCCTTAAAATATGACTCCTTGGCTGTTTTAATGATTTTGTCAATATCCATATTTTTGTATTTATCCGGCATTTCAAAAGAGCCTGCAACTTGATTAACAAAATTTAGGGCTGGTTGAATTTTAATAATTCCGTTTTCAACAGAAACGATTACTTTTCTGGTTTTTTCAAGTTTTAATTGCTTGTAAAGCATAATTGGGATAGTGAGTTGTCTTTTGCTGGTGATTGTAGCTGAATATGTCATGGTAAGGATATTTTATAATAACAATGTATTTTTGTCAATGCAAGGAAATTTAAAAAAGAGATTGTTGGTTGCTCCGATGCTCGTCCTTCGGACTCGAGCGGAGTGCCTTTGGTAGATTGCGAGTGGTCTTGGGTTTTGTTTGTTTTTCCAAACGGGAGGCGAGAGATTTGAAATTGTAGGTTTTAAAAAGTTTGAGTAAATTTTGTATTTTAGTTTCATTCCACCTTGCACGTTTGAGAGAAAATTTAACCGGAACATTATAAACTAATTGAGCCAATTTTTGGGATAAATAGGCATTTTCCTTGTCTTTTTTTAATTTAGTTTTTAGCGAGTCTTTGATTTTGTCTATATTTTTGTAAATATTGTCAAGATTTTTGTATTGGTTTAAAAGGGTGATGGCGGTTTTGGGTCCAATACCATGAACACCGGGGTAATTATCTGAAGGATCCCCCATTAAAGCTTTCATATCAACAACTTGTTTTGGATATATGCCCAGTTTTTCTTTGACATCTTTGGTAAAAAAAGTTTTGGTTTGCGAGATGCCACGAACAGGCATAAAAAGCTGTGTTTTGGCATTTACCAGTTGCATTAAATCTTTGTCACCGGTAATGACCGTAACTTTTGATACAAATGGGGCTTTGTTTTTTGCAATAGTAGCGATAATATCGTCGGCTTCGTAACCACCAATAGAAAAAGAAGGAATAGTGCTTTCTTCCAGGGATTTTTGGACTAAAGGAAATTGGCTGATAAGTTCGGGATCGGATGGTTTACGCTGAGCCCGATAGCCTATATATTCTTTGTCTCGGAAAGTAGGACCAGGAGAATCAAGACAAACAATAACGTATTTGGGGGTAAGTTGGGTAATACTGGAAAGAAGCATGGAATAAAAACCATAGACAGCGTTAACCATTTTGCCGTTATGAGTGAGATTTTTTGGGATGGAGTGATAAGCACGATGGATGACTGCGTGACCATCGACTATTAGAAGACGAGACATGGGTAAGTATATAACGCTTGGCTAGATCCTTCGATTTTGTTTTTGTAAAACCATAAAAAAGGATGGCATTGGTATAAAAATGATTTTTGATTGAATGATTTTGAATGGAATATCTTTTATAATTTTTTTTATTTTTGTCGGATTTAATTTATGAACATGAAGTTTTCTGGCAAAAAATGGATTTTTGTGAGCGACAATTGCATCTAATAGAGCAGATTGACCTCTAATGATTTCTACCGGAAAGGAAATATAAAAAGTACCAGAAGTTTTGAGAACTCGGTAAATTTGACGAAAAGCTTGGTCAAATTCTGCAATATGCTCTATAACTTCAAAGGCGCAAATTTTGTCAAAATAATTATCTGCAAACTTGAGTTTGGTGGCTGACATAACTTGGACTTTTTTTGAATTTATTTTTTCTATAACTTGCTTGTTAACATCTATTCCGTAAACTTTGTCGGAAAATCTAGAAAGGTTTGATAGTAAAATTCCAGTATTACAGCCAATTTCCAGTATTTTTTCTTCTTTGTGCGGATCGATTAATTTAGTAAATTTTTTTACTCTTAATCTGTTTCTAAAACCAGTGTATCCCTTTTTGGATCCGACAAAAAATCCATAACGAGTGTTGTAATGTTTGCTTTTCATTTTAAATTATCTTACTACTTTGATTTACTTGGGGTAGAATTTAGATAATGGAACAACATCCGATACCACAACAAATTTCCAGCTACGAGTTTAAATTGGTAGGAGACATGACCTTAAAACAGTTTGGAAAGGCGGCGGGTGGAGTGGTTATTGCCGTTTTAATAAATTCAAGCAAGCTGATTTTTTTGATCAAATATCCCCTGATGGCGTTATTCGGTCTGGGGGGAATAATGATGGCGTTTGTCCCCTTTCAGGATAGGCCGTTGGAAACATGGTTATTGGCGTTTATAAAAAGTATTTATTCCCCTACTTTTTATTTGTGGAAAAAAGTAAAAGACAAGAATTGGCTGGATATTGATATGACAAAAAAAGGATTAGAAGAATATGAAGGAAAAGATGATTTAGAAGTATCTGCAAAAGACGAAGAAAAGGTAAATGAATTTATAGGTTCTCTGCCAAAATTAGCATTCGGAAACAAAACAAAAGATGTTGAGCTTTCGGTGGAAGATTATAAAACTGAAGAAAAAAAACAAGAAAAAATAACCGAAAAACCCCAACCCGACAAACAAATTGTTGAGAAAGAAGCTCAACCAAAAAGTTCTCCGTCTAGCAAAGAGAACTGGAGAGACAAAAAGACCGATTTGAATCTAAAGAGGGCTGATAAACTGGAAGCCACCGGAGATGTGGTGTTTGGCGGAGTACCAATGCCAGTAACACCAAAAATAGCAAATGTACTGTCTGGAATGGTTACGGGAAAAGATGGGCAAATAGTAGAAGAGGCTATTGTTGAAGTTCAAGATGGAAAAGGAAATCCTGTCAGAGTATTTAGAACTAATTCTTTGGGTCAATTTAAATCAGCAAATCAACTGGCTAACGGCAAATATTTGATAATTACCGAGAAAGAAGGGTACGAATTTTATAGAGTAGAAATCGAATTAAGGGGGGAAATTTTGGAACCAGTAAAAATACAAGCCAAGTGAGGAATTGTGGATGAAAATTGGGTATTATAAATTAACTACTTATGAAAAGTGATCCACTTAAAATCGCCATCAAAGGAAGCACTCAGGAACATCTGCCAATAGAAGATGTGATTGACGGGATTGTAATATTAAAAAATGGTTCTTGTGCATTAGTAATGCAGTTATCGTCGGTTAACTTTGATTTATTGTCAGAAAGGGAGCAGTCGGCTTTGGTATTTGCCTATGGTGGTATTTTGAATTCTTTGACATTTCCAATTCAAATTGTGATTCGGTCAAATACAAAAGATGTTAGTTTGTATTTGGAAAAATTAAAAAATGCCGAATTCGAAGAACATAATCCATTACTGAAAGACAGAATTCGGCTGTATAGAGCTTTTATTGAAGAAACGGTAAGAAAAAATGACGTGTTATCTAAGTCTTTTTATGTTGTAGTTCCATTTTCTTTAATAGAATTAGGGATCCAAACGGCCGACAAGACGTTATTTTCGGGAATGAATCCTTTAAAAAAATCACAAAAATTGCCTTACAACAAAGAATATATTTTAGAAAAGGCAATGGCTAGTTTAGAACCAAAAAGAGATCATGTCATGAGGCTATTTTCGCGTTTGGGATTAGAAATAAAACCGCTGGATACAAGAGAACTGGTACAGCTTTTTTACAAAATATACAACGAAGAAAGTTTCGCCAACCAAAAAATACAAAGTTTAAATTATGTGTCTCCAATAGTAACGACAAAAAAATAAATTCAAAATCAAAAATTTAAATTTCCAAATTAAATCCTAAATTCTAATATCTAAATACTAAACAAATCTAAAATTTAAAATTAGAAAAGGAAAAATAAAAATTAAAACTAAAAAAACCCGCCTGGGCTAAAGCTTCGGCGAGGCAAAGAAAAAATGCTGAATAAAATATTTAAAAAAAAGACAGAAAATGTCGAAACGGCAACAAACAGACAGGATCTTCAACAAAAAGAAGCTCCGGTGGCGATGGTTAGCAGTAAAAAGAAAGGCGTTTTTGGGAAAATTTTGGATTTGAGAAAGAAAAAAGATCCAAAGTCAAGCGAAGCCGGACCAGAGAGAGATTTTGTGGAAGGTTTGGTGTCGACCAAAGATATAATTGCTCCATCGGCAATTGAGGTCGATTTTAATCATATCAGGATTAACAATAAATATTACCGAACTTTGTTTGTGGCCGGTTATCCGCGATTTGTGGGAATGAATTGGTTATCTCCCTTGGTTAATTTTGACGCGTCCTTGAATGTTTCTATGTATATATATCCGATTGACGGTAAGGAAATTTTGGATGATTTAAGAAGAAAAATAGCCGAAATGGAAGCAGAACTTAGTACTGACATTCAAAGAGGAAAAATCGTTAACCCGGCAACACAAGCCAAACTAGAAGATGCGCTTAATTTACAGGCAGATTTAGTCAAAGGAGAAGAGAGATTTTTTCAATTTGGTTTGTATGTGACTATATCCTGTGACGAAAAAAAAGAGCTGGACAAAATAACAAAAAATCTGGAATCAAGCCTTGGGGCCTTGATGATTATCAGTAAAAAAACAACACTACAAATGGAAGAAGGATTTATTACAACCTTACCAATTTGCGATGATAGGCTTAAAATTACCCGAAACATGGATACAACTTCTCTGGCAACTACTTTTCCTTTTGTATCTTCCGATTTATCAGACGACAACGGAATAATGTACGGCATCAACGAACATAACGGTTCACTGGTAATTTTTGATCGTTTTGGAATGGAAAATTATAATTCAGTAGTATTTGCCACTTCAGGAGCGGGAAAATCTTACATGATCAAACTGGAGGTTTTGAGATCATTGATGCTGGGAACTGAGATAATTGTGATTGACCCCGAAAATGAATATGAAGATTTGTGTGAGGCAGTGGGAGGGCAGTATATTGCTTTTGGCTATAGTGAAGATTCTAAAATAAACCCTTTTGATTTGTCCCTGATGGTGGAAGAAGGCGAAAATGCTTTAAACTCGAAAGTTTTGGCTTTGCATAAACTTTTGAAAGTAATGCTGGGAAAACTGGATCCAATAGAAGAATCAATGATAGATAAGGCGGTAATGGCGGCTTACAAAATGAAAGGTATAACACCAGATACCGAAACTCAAAACAAGGAAGCTCCTTTGATTGAAGATTTGTATAAATCCCTAATAGGAATGGAGGAAGAAAAAGCACAATCTTTGGCGGCCAGACTGGAAAAGTATATAAAAGGATCTTTTGCCGGAGTGTTTAACCAAAAAACAACAGTTGACCTTAAAAATAAGTTTGTGGTGTTTGGGATAAGAAATCTGGAAGAAGCGTTGCGTCCTGTGGCAATGCATATAATTCTTGACTATATCTGGACGGTAATAAGAAGAGACCTTAAGAAAAGAATTTTGGTAGTTGAGGAAGCCTGGGTATTAATGAAACACGAAGACTCGGCGGATTTTTTGAGAGGAATAGTAAAAAGAGGAAGAAAATACTTTTTAGGAACCACCACAATAACGCAAGATGTAGACGATTTTTTACAATCAGAGTATGGAAAGGAAATAGTGACTAATTCGGCTATACAAATACTCCTGAAACAACATAGTGCGGCTATAGATAAAATCGGTGAAGTTTTTTATCTATCTGAAGGAGAAAAACAGTTACTGCTTACAGCTGATCAAGGAGAGGGAATATTTTTTGCCGGCCAAAACCATGTGGCTATAAGGGTAATTGCCAGTCCAGATGAGCACAGGTTGATTACCTCGGATCCGTCTGAAATACTAAAGATGAAAAAACAGGCCGATGTTTTGAAAGAAGCAATGAGAAGCAAACCAGCAAAGTTGACAAGTCATAAGGCTCCAACTCCAACTCCAACTCCAACTCCAACAGTAATATCGGCACCAGCAGTAGAAAGCAAGGATCAAAATCTGGCTGGAGGCAAGCTAGCTGTAGAGGTAGTCGGAGAAGATGATAAAACTACTAGTGAATTTGACCTAGAAGAAAAAATAAAAAAACTTGAAGAAAAAGAAAAAGTAGAAATAGAAAAACATAAAATCGCCAAAGATGAAGAAGAAAGAGTAAAAAAAGAAACGGAAGAACAAAAGAAAAAACTGGTAGGAAATTTTGGAAGTTTTGGTAAATTACCCAAATACGGAGAGTTGTTTAAATCAAGCGGAGGAGGCAAACTTCCTCCGTTACCGGTTATGCCAAAAATTACAAAAGCGCAAGTTCCAGTAAAATCCCCTATTGCAGAAGAAAAACCAACCGGATTGCCGGAAGAAAATAAATGGACAGAACATAACAAAAAAATAAACCAGGATTTTAAGAAGGGACCCCCTGTTAATGCTGAGCCGGTAAAAACAGATGGGGAACAAAACAAGAAAGACAAAAAAGAAAATGTAAGCTATGAAGAGATGTTTGGGTAAATAAGAATTTTGGTAAAGCTTGAGAAAGACTTAGGAATTTGAGATCTGTAAACCACTGCTGACAAATTTTTTGATCAAAGCTTGATAAGGTATGCCTATTTTATTGGCTTTTTCTTTTATGGCATAAATCCAATGCAATGGAAATCTGATAGAAATTTGTTGAGTGGTTGGTTTTAGATTGGGAAAATGAACTTCTTTAAAATCTTTGGCCTCAAAATATTCACCCGGATCAAATTTTGACCAGTATTCCCTTTCTTGGTCTTCGTTTTTGAAATTTGGTAATTTAAGTTGTTTTTTCATATAAGTAATATCTCCTTTTGTTTAAATCACGAGCAGAAATGACTCTGATTTTGTTTTTTCTTATTGTGTAAATGATAAAAAGTATTCTATTTTTTCTTGTTTTTCCAATTAATATATAACGATTTTCATTTTTAGAATGAAGTTTGTCTTCAAACTGTTTTTTGTGTGAATCAAAAAAAGATTGTTCAATTTCTTCTAAAGAAACATCGTGTTTTAATAGGTTTTTGTCTTTATTGCCTTTGTCCCATTGAAACTCAATAGGATCAGGTAAAAACATGAATAAATATAGGTTTGATAATATTTAAATTGTATATACCTTGTAAGTTATTGTCAAGAGTATAAAAAATAAAGATTTGTTGGTATTGTTGACAAGCGAAATGTTGGTTGATATAATGGTTAATATGTTGGTTAAAAATATATCAGCCAGTGATGCAAAAACTAGGTTTGGCGCTGTAATGAATTGGACAAACAAGATGGATGTGGTGGTAGAAAGTTATGGTGAGCCCAAAATGGTTTTGCTTTCTTATACAAAATATAAAAAAATAGTTGAGTTGAGAGAGAAATATAAAAGAGAAATGCTATTAGATCAAATGAGAAGTTTGAAAAAGAGAATTAAAAAAAGAAATGTTGGCTTGAAAAGAAAAGATATTAAAAAATTGGCTGATAGATTTTCTTCGGAAATAGTGGTGGATTTGATTAAAGAAGGAAAAGTAAAATATGAGGGTGCTTCTTGATACAAATATTTTGATAAGTTATTTGCTGGATTTTAGCGGAAAATCGCGAATTAGTAAAATCGCTGATAAGGGTATTTTGGGAAAATATGTAATTTTATTGCCTGAAGAATTGATAAACGAATTTACAAATAAAGTTTTAAGTAAAAAATATTTAAAAAATAAGATAAAAAAAGAAGAACCGGAAGGGTTTGTAAGGATTTTACTAGAAATCGGAGAAATAATTCCTACGATTAAAGAAGAAATACCCGCTGTAACCAGAGGTCCAAAAGATGATTATTTGCTGGCATATGCTTTGGTCGGCGAAGCTGATTTTTTGGTTAGTGGGGATAAGGATTTGCTGGTGTTAAAAAAAGTGGGTGGAGTTAAGATGGTGGATGTAAAGGAGTTTGAGAAAAATTTTGATTAATATTCTCTTTCTTGATCTTCGTTTGTTAACATGCCAGCAAATTAATTTAGTGTGATTTGTGCTGATTAAGTGACGGAAATTGGGTTTTTTGGTTTGTAATGTGAACTAAAAAAAGTCTAGGTTTAGATCAACAATACACGTAATTTGATTAGTACTTGCATTGTAGTACAAGAAATGATATAAATATTTGTATTATGTTGATTCCAAGATTTATCAAAAAACAAATTATAAAGAGAATTGAACCTAATAAGGTGGTGGTAATTTATGGTCCAAGAAGAGCAGGAAAAACAACCTTATTGAATGAAATTTTAAAGGATATTAAAGAAAAATATTTATTATTGTCCGGAGAAGACAGAGAAGTTAAAAATTGGCTTAGCAGTCAATCGATAAATATCTTGAAGGAAAATATTGGTAACAACAAACTGGTAGTTATCGATGAAGCGCAAAAGGTTAACAAAATAGGACTTAATTTGAAATTAATTGTGGATCATATTGAAAATATTAAGGTAATTGCAACCGGGTCATCTTCTTTTGAATTGGCTAATCAAGTTGGAGAACCGTTGGTAGGCAGAAAATGGCAGTTTACCTTGTTCCCTATTGCCCAGCTTGAACTCAGTGGAATTGAAGAAGTTTTTGAGTCAAGAGAAAAGTTAGGAAGTAGACTGATATACGGTACATATCCTGATGTAATTGTAGAAAAAAATATTACTAAAAAAGGAGAAATACTAAATTCTTTGGTTGATAATTATTTATATCGTGATTTGTTGGAATTTGACGAGATCAGAAAAGCAAATAAAATACTGGAATTGCTTAAGTTGATTGCTTTTCAAATTGGAAATGAAGTATCTCTTAATGAGTTGGCTAATAATTTGTCAATTAATCAAAGAACGGTTGAGAAATATTTGGATTTATTGGAAAAAGTTTTTGTAATTAAGAGAGTTTATGGATTTTCAAGGAATTTAAGGAAAGAAATTTATAAAAATTCCAGATTTTATTTTTACGACAACGGGGTTCGAAATGCGCTGATTAACAATTTTAATGATCTTAAAACAAGAGATGATATTGGGAAATTGTGGGAGAATTTTCTTTTTATTGAAAGAATGAAAAAACAGTCATATAAAAAAATATATTGTAATAATTATTTTTGGAGAACTTGGGATAAAAAAGAAATTGATCTGGTGGAAGAAAGAGGTGGAAAATTGTTTGGGTTTGAGTTTAAGTGGGGAGATAAAAAAATTAAGGCTCCAAAATTGTGGAAGGAGACATATAAAAATGCGGAGTTTAAGGTTATAAATAGAGAGAATTTTTTGAAGTTTGTGGTGTAAGATAATTAGACTACCGGTGGAATTGGTAATGTAGGTGTGGTATAGTAATGGATATGGATTATGTAATGAGTTTGACCAGTAAAAGACAGGCTACTTTCCCAAAAGATTTTGTGGATTTGTTGGGCTTAGTTCCCGGAGAAAAGATGGTATTTGAAATAGTGGATGAAAGAAATAATTTAATCAGACTGATTAATAGAAAGAGAAAAATAGAAAAAGTTTTTGGACAAATTAAGTTAAAAAAGGCCTTAGATGTTGAATTGGCAATTCAAGAAACAAGAGAAGAAAGAGCAGAAAAAATATGTATGTAGATACGAATATATTAATTCATATTCTGGTTGATGATAGTACAGGCAAGACAGAATTGTTGAAAAATTATTTTATAGAAAACGAGGATGAGATTTTTGATATTAGATTTACGGTAGTTATGGAGAGCTTTTGGGTTTTGACTAGTAAAAGAATGGGTTTGAGTATAAAAAAAGCCGTTGATGAATTGATAAATCTTTTAAGTTCAGATTTGTTTGAAGTTGAAAAATTGGATGAATGTTTGGATATTTTGAATTTAATTAAAAAGAAAACTTTTTTGGATTGGGTGGATGCTGAAATTTATTTAAAAAGTAAAAGTGAAAAAACAAAAGTGTTATCTTTTGATGAAGATTTTGACAAATTAGGGAAAAAGGTAAGATTTGTAGTATAATTTAGACATGAAACAGGGAGTGGTTTGGTCGAAAAGTAAGGGTAAACTAGGTAAAAATGATGAAGTGTATAAAATTAATCAGGTGTTGATGTATGGAGATCTTGATGATGTAAAAGAGTTGATAAAGAAAACAGGTGTTGAAGAAATTAGAAATATATTTATGAATAAACCAACTAAAATTTATACTAAAGAAGCGTTTAATTTTATTAAGAATTATGTTTTAAGAATTGAGGAAAACCTGGATTCTGGTAAATATGTCAAAACTTTATACTGAAATATTTGATAAAGAAAGATTGGCAGTATGGAAAAAACTGGCTATTTTAAGGGATATTGGAGCGTTAGCAGGAGGTACCGGTTTGGCTTTGCAATTAAAACACAGGATTTCGTATGATTTTGATATTTTTTGTGAAAAAAGTGTTGGCAAAAGGTTTTTGTTGAGAGTAAAAGAAATTTTTGGAAAAGAAAACATTAAAATTGTGATTGATTCGAGCAATGAGTTAACAGTTTTATACAAAGAGGAAATTAAAATAAGTTTTGTTTATTTTCCCTTTGAAGCGAGATATGAAAAAATAAAAAGCGGGTCGATTGAATTGTTTGATGTTAGAGATTTATTGTCAAATAAGGCTTATGCTGTTGGCAGAAGAGGCGCATGGAGGGACTATGCAGATATTTTTTGGTGTTTAAAAAAGGAGAAGATAGACTTGAAAGGCTTGATTAAAGAGACTGAAAAAAGATTTGGCGGTGTTTTTTCGGAAAAGTTGTTTTTAGAACAATTGGTTTATTTTGATGATATCGAAGACATGGCCGTAGAGTGGATAGATGCAAAAATAAGTAATGATGAAATAAAGAAATTTTTGAGTGAAGAGGTTAGAAAGTATTTAAGATGAAATTAGAATAAGGTAAAAATAAGCTATAATTTTTAGTAATGGCAAAAGATGGTCAAAACAGTAGAAGAAGTGATTTGTTTGAAGGAACTGAGGTTGATACTAAAGTAAAAAACACCCTTGACTGGCAAGTAGGATATGCGACGGTGGGGCAAGTGTTGAAAGGCTTGGAGGGTATAAAAAATTTATCTGAGGCTGATAGGAATCTGGTTGGTGCAATTAATGCAATTTTTGGACAAATGGGAAAAAATGTCCCCGACAATATTGAAAGTATTGTTAGTGAGCTGGGAGTATTTCCGGCCGAGACTGCAATAGCGGATGCAACAGAAGAATTATGGGAAAAAATAAAATCAGAATTGGAAATTGAGGCAGAAGAAATTGTAGAAGTAGCGGAAAAGAAAATGGGGACGAGGGCGTTGGATAAACAAGAATTGGAAAAATTGTTGGCAGAATATGAAGCGTATTTGAAAAGCAAAACTGATGAGGGTAGTGCTATAGATCAGTTGGTGAGGAAATATAACATTGAAAGATCGCAGGTAACTGAATGGATCCAAAGATATAAAGAAGCTCACGAGAGTACAGCAAGAGCCTTGCAGGAAAGTAAATTGACTGAAAGGGCTGGTATAAGTGCGACAGAAAAAGAATTAATAATAAATATTTTGGCTAGAGAAGAAGTAGTGGAAATTGGAATTCTTGAGAATGTCGGATTATCCGAAGAAAAGGCAAAAGAGGTAGTGGCTAAAACAACAGAGGCAACTGTAGAAAAAATGTTAGAAAGAAGAGAAAAAGAAAAGAAAGGCGGAGGAGATAGTCTGGGAAAAACAATAGAAGAAATAAAAAGTCAAGTTGAAAAATCAGGTGTTTTAAGAGATATAGGGAGTCAAACTACCGATGGAGTAATAGTCAGATTAGGGGAAATGGCAGAAATAGCGGTTGTAAAAGCGGAAATTGAAGTTAAAGCGGATAGGCTGGCAAGAGTTTTTGTAAAAGAGTTAAAAGAAAATGGTGTATTGGCAGATAAAGACCAGGTTGTAAGTGTTGGGGTTGATGAAATAAAAACGGTAGTAAAAACAGATAGTAGAGCGGTAAGGGAAGAAAGAACGGTCGAAGTTGTTAAGTCAAGAATCAAAGAAGTTTGGGCAGGAGAGGTTGGAAGTTTAGTAGAAACGAGGCTGGAAACAGCCGTTGACGAAACTGGTGGTTTGGGGATGACAAAGGTTGGCTTGTTTCAAGATTTGGTTAGAAAAATTGAACCCGATGAGCAATTTGATGCTTTGGTAACTAGCGTGAAAGAACTTGATGTGATAGTGGAGGCGACGGCTAACAAGAGAACTAATAGAGAAGTTTTTGGCTTGTATAAAGCAGAGAAAGTTGCGGAAAAGGCCGTAACAGAATTTATTGAAATTAATAGTGATGAGGGTTTAAGTGTGGAGGAAGTGGCAACTTTTAGCCAATATGCAAAAACGACAATGAGGATGGTTTATGCTCAAGAAGAGCTTAGTCCTGTTGATAAAAACAATGCAGGGTTAGAAATTCAAAGACTTAATACTGAAAATCCCGAATTAAATGTAGAAGCCAGTCCTTTGCGGATGGAAGAAGCCGATGTTTTTACAAGGGTGTGCAGAATAAACGAGGAAGAATTCAGAGGAATAGTTAGTTTAAGAGAAAGATTAATAGGAACAGCTGAAGATCCCGGAGTTTTGTATAAAGTTAAGATGCCGGTAGAGGGAATTTTTGGAAAAGTTGACCAAATAGTGGAATTAGCTGGAACCGATAGCCAGTTTGGGAAATTTTTGGGAATGGTTCAGGAGAAGGTGGCTTTTTTTGAAAGATTTAATACTAGGAATTTAGCCTGGAAAGTAGCTGAAAAATTTGGGGTTCAGGGGAAAGTAGTTCAACTGGCTGAAAACATAGGAACAAAGATAGGAATACAAGGAGCTGGAGAAGCGGCGGGTAATTTTATGGCTATGGCGGCAAAAGAGGGTTTTAGAAATGCATTTACAAAAGCAATCACACAATTAGCTAGTGGAGCAGGAAAAGTAGCGGCCAGCGGAGGAGCAGCGGCGACTGGAACAGCAGTAACCGGAGCGGCGGCAACGGGGGCGGCGGCCGGAGGAGGATTGTTGGCGACGATAGCTTCGGGGCCGGCGGCACCGATAGTGGCTGTGGTGTTGATGGCGGTAGGCAAAGTAGCTAGCTTATTTAAAAAGGTCAAGAAAATTGCCGGCAAGGTGAGTAATTTTTTGGAGGAAAAACTAAATATAAGATTACCAAGTATCAAGAGATTTGTAGAAGATACTTTGGGAATTGGCGGATTACCCGGGAAAATTATATCTGGCGGGATAGGAATAGCTTCGGCAATAGGAGGAATACTGGCGGCACCGATAGCTATAGGTATAGCGCCGGTGGTGGTTGGTGTGATTATTCTTTTTTTCATCTTGGGAGTTGGTAATGCCAATAAGGCTTCTTTTTTTGTGCCTAGTATGGGTGGTGGTGATACGGAAGAGGGAGGCTATTTTGGTGAAGCCGGAGAAGGAGAGATACTTTTTGAGGGAGAAGTTCCAGAAGAATGCCCAAATATATGGCCAGTTAATAGCGGTTCGGTTTCACAAGGACCAGCAACAAGTTATAGTCATTATGGTTCGCTAACTGAGTCGATTGATATAGCTCTTGGCTATGGCCAGCCGGTAGTAGCTACCCATAACGGAGGAGTAAGCTGTAGAAATGGGCATGGTTATGGTTTTTTTATTGATTTGCATGGGTCTTGCGGAGGCATAGGTTTTATAAGCAGATACGGACATTTAGCTGGGTATGCTTCCGGGGTTTGTGGTACTGAGGTAAGCAGAGGACAAGTGATTGGCTATGTAAACAATACAGGAAATTCAACGGGCAATCATATCCATTATGAAATAGTTAATAGCGCACTTAGGGATATCCGACAATTTTTGCCTGCACCAAAAGGTTTCCAAATCCCACGAGGGTGTGTTGGAGTTAGTGATTGCAACGTTAGCGTGCCATAAAATAAAAATATGAAGAAAAAAACAATAATAATTCTGGTTTTGGTGGGTTTTATATTTTTGCTGGTACTTATAAGGCTGGGAAGTAAAGAAGAAAGTGACAAGGAAAGTGTGAAAATCAGCCCAACAAGAATTCCAGTAGCAACAATTACACCAGCCAGTGGTTTTAACGCTCCTAATCAAATATCCTGGGGACTAGAAGAAGAAATAATTTTGCCGGAAAAAACTATTCGTTATACAGTTAAAGAAAGGGTAATAAGTGATGAAAATGCTATTAATTTAGCCAAGATACTTGGATTAGAGGGGGAAATAAACAAACTAGATGACGGGAATATATTGGTATTTTATGATGACAAAGATTCGGTTGATTTTCATATTAATAATAAAAAAATGGAGGCCGAATATAGTAAGAATCTGTTGATATCTCCCCTGCTAACTGATAGTAAAAAAGAGTGGGAAGATGTTGATAAAATGAGTCAAAAATTGGTGGATTTGTTATCAAATGGTTTTTTGGCACAAGAAGAAATGGGTTTGAGTGTGATAAAAATTGAATATGAAAAGACAAAAGGGCCTAGGTTTGTAGAATCAGATAAAAAAACTGCTGAAATTGTTGAATTTAAGCTAATTTATAGCTTGGAGGGACAGCCAATATTTTATAACCAAGGAGCTCCGATTTCTGCAAGGTATTCGAAAAACGGGGAATTAATTAAATTAATAATAAAGTTGCCCTCAAAATTTGTTAAAAAAGAAGAGATGTCTTTGATTAAAACAATGAAAGAAGTTGAATTAAGCAAGGCTGAAGAATTTGTAGTTTTGGATGTGGATGGAACAAGCGAATTTGACTTATCTTCTCAAGAAGAAGTGATAGAAAGAACGATAATTGAAAGTGGTTATTTTGGTTATTTATATTTAAGTGAAAAAGAAGAATTGATACCTTACTTTTTTGTTAATGGAAAGAGTAGTCTTAGTACTGGATTGATTGATGTGTTTTTGGGAATTAATCTTTTAACCGATGAATAAAAATGAAGGAATTTTGGAAAAGAAATAAATTAATTTTAATTTTGAGCGGGATTGTGGGGATGATAGTTGCATTACGGTTAAAAAATTAAAAACTTTGTCATTGCGAGGATTCACCAGTTGGCGAAGACGTGGCAATCTCGTTGGATATGTAAAAGGCAAGATTGATCCCGACTGGATTGCTTCGTCCTCCGATTGATCGGGATCAGAATGACGAAAGGGAAAAGTAAAATAAAAAAAATAGATTTAATTAGAAACTTAAAATTAGGAATTAGGCTGGTTTTGTTTGAATGTTTGATTCCGAATCCCAAACACAAGTTCCGTTGGTTGGGCCGAGATTTTGTAAAAAAAATCCGTTTTCGCCATGTTGAACAATAATGTGCTGTCTGCTGATCCTTGAATCACTTATTACAATTTTGCATCCGGATTCTCTGCTTCTGCCAATAGAATCACCTGGTGCAAGTGAAATAGAAATGTCAGGGCCAGTATCTTGCATCATGCAGTCGACGCGCCCAGAATCGGTGGCACAGAGAGCAAGTAGGTGAGCGCCACCTAACGAAACAACAACGATTTTACCTTCAGGTAAAAGTAGAGGGCCGTTTGGTTCTAATCTTTCGAAGTTTTGGTGAAAAGGCGGATTACCCATTGGATTGTCTTGTTTAATAATTTTAGAAAAAGCTTGTCTTTCTGCGTCTAATACTCCCTGTAATAATAAATTCGCCGTTTGATTAAATTCGACCGTTGATGTTTTTGTGTGTTTTTCTTTTTTTGGTAGCATTTTGTTTTTTAATAAATAAATTTTTAATCTTGTAATCTAACGGGCATGATGACGTGGGTGAAGTTGGGATCGTTTTGATCTTCAAAGATTCCAGGAGAAAGAGATTGGTTTAGTTTGACAGTAACAAAATCTCCTTTGCAAATACTTAAAAAATCGGAAATAAATTTGTAGTTAAAAGCAATTTCCATGGATTCACCTTCTACTTTTGCTTCCAGAGTGTTTTTGTTTTGACCAACTTGGGGTGCGTTAGCAGTAAGTTCAACTGAATTTTTGTCAACCTTAAAACGAACTATATTGGCTGATTCCCGAGCAAAAACTGAAGCGATTTTGATAGCTTGAGAAAAGTCTTCTTTATCGATGGTTAGTTTGGTGTTGAATTCTTTTGGAATTATCTTTTGATAGTCCGGATAGTCCCCCTCTATAAGACGAGTAAGAAGCTCTAGATCTTCCAGAACAAAGACAACTTGCCTTTCGTCATTTGTTAGAGCCACATTGATTTTCTTTTCATTTTTAGAAAGCCTAACGATCTCTGACAATGCTTTTGAAGGAATCAAAAAGGTGACAGGAGATTGCTGTTTGTCCAAATTAATTGGATTGATTAATTTACTGGTTTTTATAGAAAGACGGAAACCGTCAGTGGCAACCATGGTGAAAGCATCCGGAGTGAATTGCCATAAAACGGCAGTTAAAACCGGCCTGTTGTCGTCGGTGGCGGCGGCGAAAGCAATTTGAGCAACGGTTTCTGACAAAAGGGAATAATCCAGATCAAAAGTGTATTTTTTTTCGGAAGTGTTTTGAGTAGGAAAATCGTCCGAAGGCATAGTAGTAAAAGAAGATTGGGCATTGGGAGAATGGACACTTAAAAGAGATTTATCGTTGACTGATATGTCTAGTTTCCCTGGAGAAAGATAAGAAATAAATTCAGTGATTTCTTTGGCTGGAACTGTAATGGAAGATTCTTTTTCAATTTTGGCACCGATCCAATAATTGATACCTATTTTAAGATCAGTGGCAGAGAGCTTGAGACGGCCATTGTCAATGGCAAAAAGGATATTTTTTAAAATAGGAAGCTGAGTTTTGGCGGAAACAAAGCGAGAAACATGGGTTAAGGCGGTGTTTAGATTTTCTTGTAAAACTGAAAATTTCATAAATTGGTTATAAGGAGTTATAAGTATTATAAATTATAAAATGGATAACTGGATGACTAGATGACTAGATTACTAGACAGTTAGATTGTCTTGTTTTTAGGTATTCTGTTTTCCAGATGGCAAAGTCAGAGATGGTTACTTTTTGATCACAGTTAAAGTCTGAGTTGTAGTTATTGGCCGGTAGAGGTTGGTCTCTGTATTTTAGATATTCTGTTTTCCAGATAGCAAAGTCAGAGATATTAATTTTGGTATCACAATTAGCATTACCGGATGATTTAGCTGGAAGAGAGGAACAGGAGAGACAATTGGGAATGAGAATGGGTGTATTGGTAGGAATGGGAGGGGATATAGAAACGGGAGTGTTGGTAGGATGAGTTGTGGGAAGCTGTGGTATCCCTGATGGAGGTGTATTTGTGGGAAATAGCGGTGGAGTGTTGGTGGGCTGAAGAGTGGGAGTATTAAGAGGAATAGAGTCTAGCGTACATACACCGATATTCATATGAATACCGTCAGATCTGTTAACTCCGGAATAATATATTCTTTCTTTTTTATAATCGGACTTTTCTTTTGGAAGATAGAAAGGAAGACCAATACCGTCTTTATCCCAATCATTGTCATTTGGAGTAAATGTAAATAAAGTAATCCCGGCAGGAAATGAAAGCATGTTGGTAGATTCAGACAGGCGGACACCTGTTGCTCTTGAATGAAAAAGTAAAAAACGGTTGTCTTTATAAACCAGATGGCCTTTATTGGCGCTGACGGCAAGTATAGTTTGGTTGTTGTTTAATGTTTTAAATTTTTGACCAGTAGAATCAGTGGCTTGTGCAATAAAAAGGTGGGCGGTTCCGTCTGTGTATATCAAATACAAATTGTCTTCTTTTATAAATGCAGAAGGCCAACTTGGTCCCATACCGTCTCTTGATCCATAAAAATCAAGTACTTCTCCTTTTTTAGTCCATGGTCCAAACAGTGACTCTGAGGTTGCGTGAAATATACTATTTCCAGAACCATCCGGTTGATCAGTTCCTTCGTAATACATGTGCCATATTCCATTCCATTCCACCAAAAAAGGATCAGCAATTAGTTTTGATTCGCCAGGTCCTCCAACATCTAGCGCTAACTTTGGAAGATCGTCTGGATCCCAAAGATCAGGATTGAGACCATCACCAAAATGCCATGTGTACCAAATACGATCGGCCCAGCCACCGTTATTTATGTCGTTGTTGCTTGGAATGGTAGTAGAAGGTTTTCCATTTATCATGGTACTGGTCATAGAGTAGTACATAACATATCTATCCCAACCAGGGTGATGATCTATCCATTGACCACCTGCATTGCCTACGGGCGATTTGTAGGTTTGAATTCTTTCGACGCATTGTTGTGCGTGACTTTTTATAGGAATTGCGATAGATGTGAAAAATAGTAAAAAAAAGACAAAGGTCATAATAAAATTTAACATATTTTTGGTTTTGATGTATTTAATAAAATAATTAATTTAATAATTTAGTAGTCGTAGTATTAGAGGCGGTGGGAAAGTGAATTTCTAATTTTTAATTTCTAATTTTTAATTATAGATTCAAGAGAAAATCAAAAAGAATGAAGAGTTTTGAGTAGTGGGAAAGCGAAAAGTGACGAGAGGTTAAAACGAAAAAGTAACAGTTGACTTATAAGAGGGGTTTGGTTTTGGTAAAGTTTCGGTTGGAAAATGCTAAGTGAAATGTGGAAAACTTTGTGGATAAATGGTTGGTGTGTGGGAAAGTGAAAGTGGATTAGTAAAAATGAACGGTGGGAAAGTATTAGAGAAGAGTATGGATTTGGTTGATAAGTTGTTTGGTTTGTGGATTAGTGGAAAGCTGATGGTGAATTTTGTCACGAGCGTGCATTATGCTGGTGTGATCCCGACCGCCTAGTAAACGGCCGACTTTTTCTAGTGGTAAATTGATTTCGTCAAGAAGAAAGTGAGCGGTTATGTGTCTGGCTTGGACAAGGTCTTTTTTTCTGCTTTTTCCACAAAGATCGCTAGTTTTGACTTGAAAAAATTTAGCACAGACAGAAATGATGTGGCGAGGAGACATTGAGGCACGGTCTTGATTTTGAGAAAAATCATTTGTATTTATGTTTAATTGTTGTTGAATGAAAGATATATCTATCTCCCCTACTTTGTCAGTTAAGGATTGGATGAAAAGTTTTTGTAGCTTTCCTTCAATGTCACGAATGTTGGATTGAATATTTTGAGCCAGAAAAAGAGTAGCTTCGTTAGTCATTTTAATCCCTTTTTTTTCGGTATTTTGTTTGATGATAGCAACTCTCATTTCGTAATCCGGCAGTTGAATGTCTACGGTTAGTCCTCCCATAAATCGAGAAACAAGACGGTCTTCCAGTTGACCAATTTCATCCGGTTTGCGGTCTGAAGTAAGGATTATTTGTTTACCGTTCATGTGAAGAGCGTTGAAAGTATGGAAAAATTCTTCTTTGGTGTATTCTTTGCCGGCTATAAATTGAATATCGTCAACTAAAATGCAATCAAGTTTTCTATATTTGTTTTTGAATTTGGTCATGTTTTTGGTTTTGAGGGAATCTACCAATTCGTTTCCAAAAGTTTCGGCCGGAAAGTATTTGATTTTCATATCAGGATTGTCTTTTAGAAGCTGATGACCAATAGCTTGCATAAGATGAGTTTTGCCTACTCCTACCCCACCCCAGATAAAGAAAGGATTGTAAGATAAACCGGGGTTTTTGATAATACCTTGAGCGGCGGCAAAGGCAAAGTTGTTGCTGTTGCCGACAATTAAATTATCGAAAGTATATTTGGGATTAAGATTTGGATCATAAGAGGTAGTAGAATAATTTTTTGAGAAAAGAGGGGTAGATGTTTTTTTGGGTGAATTTTGGATTTCTATGGGCTGTTGGTCAATAAAATTGATGATGATATTTTTTTTGGTTTGATTGTCGAGGGCCGATTTAAAAAGATCGTAGTAGCGCTTGTTGTTCATTTGGACTAAATAAGAATTAGGACAAGCAATGGTGGCGGTTTGATCTTTTAAAGAAATTAACTGAGTTTGGGAGACAAAGGTTTGAAAAACTGCAGGGGCAAGAACAATTTTTAATTCTTCTTGTGTGTTTTTCCAAAGTTGATCAAGATCCATGTTAATAAATCTAAAATTTAAAATTTAAATTTCCAAATAAAAAAATAATTAAAAACTGGATTACTAGATTACTGGACAACTAGATAACTAGATAAAAAATAATTAATAAATAATAATAATTAATAAACATAAATAATAATGATAGTTAGGGCAGAAAAACATTTAATAAAAGGCAGGGTTGAATCGATTATCCACAGAAATCTTAGATGAGTTTTCCACAATTTGGAAGGGGGATGAAAGGTATCAAATTTTGATACCTTTAAATCCTAAATACCAAATCCGAAATTCTAAATAAATTCAAAATCCAAAAGTTTTAAATTCAAAACAAAACAAATACTGAAATTCAAAAAAAATTAAAATTTAAGATAAAAATTAAAAAATTGTTTAGCCGAAAATTGCATTTGAGATTTTTATATAAATAATCAAAATTTTTGTGATAGAATAGCAACATGCCGAAAAGGACGTATCAACCAAAGAAGAAGAAAAGGGTGCGAAAGCATGGGTTTTTGAAGCGGATGGCGACGCAGGATGGGAGAAATGTGCTAAAAAGACGTAGGATTAAGGGACGAAAGAAATTGACGGTGAAGAAGAAATTGAGAGCGTAAAATTAAATATAAAGTTTAAAATCAAAATTTCCAAAAAAAACAAAAGATAGGGTTGGGGTTTTTATATATAGAAATAGGTTAGAATAGGTTGTGTTGAAGAAGATAAATATTATTAGACTAAAAAAGGAGTTTGAGGAGATTAGGACTAGAGGGGAAATTCATCAGTCACCTATTTTTGGGTTGGTGACGTTGGATATAAGAAGCGAGGGAGAGTCGAGATTTGGGTTTGTGATTTCAAAAAAGATTTCAAAAAAGGCGGTGGTGAGGAATAAAATCAGAAGATTGTTGGCAGAGAGTGTGAGAGTGAATTTAAAAAATATTAAAAAAGGTTATCTGGTGTTGTTTTTGGTGAAAAAAGAGATAATTGGGATGAAGTTTGGGGAAGTAGAAACAGAAGTAAAGAGGATGTTTGAGAGGATGGGGATTAAGAAGCAAGAAAAGAGGCTGGGAGTTGAGGGATGATTTTGAAATAGTTTTGAGAATTGATTATTTTTATTTGGTGTGGAATTGGAAAGATTTTTTGAGATTTGTCTTTTTTGCTTTTTATTTCGACACAGATATAATTTTTTTTGTAATTTTCGAGGACTAAATCAATTTCTTTGCCTCCATATTCTCGATAAAAATATAAGTTAAGTTTGTAATTGTTATTTTTTTTGTTTTTGAAGATTTCTGAGATAATGAAGTTTTCAAAAACACCACCCTTGTCTGGTCTTAGATCTAGTGAACGAAAATCTTTAACTAGAATATTGCGAATACCAAGATCATAAAAGTAGAATTTACGGTTTTCTGAAACAGCTCTTCTTAAGTTGGTTTTAAAAGATGGTAGTGGAAATAATACGTAATTTTTGATAAATATTTCAATATAACTTGTTACTGTAGAAACATTGGCTTGAAGACTGTTGGCTATTTCTCTTAACGAGACTTCACTGCCTAGTTGTAAAGCGATTTTTGTTAAGATATCTTTGGCAAGTTTTGTATTTTTTAGTTTGTAGATATTAATAATATCTTTGAGAATGTAAGTGTCAAAAATGTTTTGTAAAAGATTGATTTTTTCATCTTCTTTTTTTGCTTTCCAGATTTCCGGATAATTGCCAAATATTTGTATTTTTTCTTGTATTTGCTGGTAAAATTCTTTTTCCTGATATGTTTTAATTTTTGTATTTTGTTTGATTTCTCCCAGGCTTAAGGGCAAGCAAAATAATTCTTTGAAACGGCCTGACAGACTATCAAATTTTTTTGTTTTTTGCTTGAGTTCGCTACTGCCGGTGGCAATAATTTTTACTTTAAATTGATCGTGCAAGATTTTTAATGGCAAGGTGGATTCTGGATGATTTTGAACTTCGTCTATCAGGATAATTGAGTGATTTAGGGCGATTTTTTCTAATGTTTGATAATCTGGGGTGAATTTATCCTGGTCAGATTGCAAGTCAAAATTGAAGATTGGATTTTTTGTTTGTCCTCCAGAGGCGGACTGCGCATTTGCTTGTTTTGAGATTTTGTTTAAAAGAGTTGTTTTTCCAGATCGACGTGGGCCCCAAATAAAAAGAATTTTGTAATCTTTTTTTGATAAATATTTTTTGATTTGTTTTTCAATGGTTCTTTTGTATTGCATGGTGTACTATATCATTTTAATAGTATTTTGTATAGTGGCAGTATGCAGTTTGGTGGGAATTTGGAGATTTGAGGGTTGAAGGGGCGAGGAATTTTGGTTTGAGGGTATAATTTGAAGTGTGAAGAAGTATTGGGTGTTTTTTAAATCTGAGTTACAGAGAAGCTTTGAGTATAGAGGAATGTTGGCGACTTGGTTTTTGGTTGAGTTAATGGGTTTGGTGACTGTGATATTTGTGTGGTTGGCTGTATATAGAGATAATTTAAATGTGGGGGGATATGATTTTAAACAAATGATTTTTTATTATGTTTTAGTGCCTATAGTTGGAGTGTTTACGAATGTATATATATCAGAGAGTTTACCAAAAAAAATTAAAGACGGTGTGATTTCGGCTGAATTAATTAAGCCTTATAATTTAAAAGTAAAAATTTTAGTTGGCAATATTGCTTGGAGAATGGTGAAACTTTTTATTTATATGCCGATTTTTGTGGCAATGCTAGCTGTTGTCGGTTATTTTTTTGGAATTAGTTTGAGTTTTGGAAATGCGATGATAGGTTTTTTGGTTTGTTTTTTGGTTTATTTTTTGCATGCATTTATGGATTTATCGATAAGTTATATGGCTTTTTGGATGGATGATGTATGGGCCTTGAGTCATTTGAAATTTATAGTTTTGTTTATGTTTGGTGGAATGAGCTTTCCTTTGGATTTGTTGCCTGAAAATTTGTGGAAGATTTTTAATTTTTTGCCATTTAAATTTATATATTTTGTACCTGTGTCTGTATTGCGAGGTAGACTAAGTTCCTTTGAGATTGGTTTTCAGGTTGTTCAACTTTTGGCCTGGATTGGATTTTTTCATTTTTTGAGTGAGATTTTGTTTAAACTTGGTTTAAAAAAATATGAAGCTTATGGGAATTAAATAAAACTTCAATTAAAAATTACCCCCCTTTGTTAAAACTACGGGCGGCAGGTGAATTAAGAATAAAAAACAAAAAATAAATAAAAAAAACGCTTCACTAGATCCTTCGGTCTCCGCCAGTTGGCGGATCACTCAGGATGACAAGAAGGAAGGAATGAAAAAATAGATGAAAAAGATAAAAAGATATTTAAAAATTTATTGGAAGTTGATTAAGTTTTCGGCGACTTTGGAAACTACTTATAGAATGAGTTTTTTGTTGGAGATTATAGTTGAAGTTGGTTATTTTGTTGTGACTGTTATGGGAATGAAAGTTTTATTTTGGAATATTAAGACTATGGCGGGATGGAATTTGTATGAAATTATGGTGTTGTATGGACTTAATATGATATTTGCTGAAATAGTTTTGGGAGTGGCTTTTATTTTTAATTTAAGAGGTTTGCCTGAGAAGATAGCTAATGGAGAATTGGACTTGATATTGATTAAACCTTTGAATTCTCAGTTTATGGTGTCTTTGTGGAGGCCTTATTTTGCTTTGATCCCAAGCATGTTGGCTGGAGTGATTATGATGGTATTTGGGTTTAAATTGGGGAATTTGGTTTTTAACTGGCTCAGTTTATTTCCTTTTATGATTATTTTTGGTTGTGGGTTAGTTGTAGCTTATTCGGTTGGAATGATGGTTGTTACTTTGTCTATGTGGTTGGTTCAAGCAACTCCCCTGCCAATGCTGGCTCAGAAGTTTTTGTTTATGGCCAAAGAGCCTTTTAGTATTTATGGCGGAGCATGGAGGTTTGTATTTTTGGTTATTTTGCCATTGGCTTTTATGGTTAGTTTTCCGACGCAGGTTTTGTTAGGTGAATTGGTGTGGTGGTGGATACCGATGGGTTTGGTTATGGCAGTTGTATTTTTGAAAATGTCGAATGTGTTTTGGAATTTTGCCTTAAAAAGTTATAGTAGTGCTAGTAGCTAATTATGAAAAAAGTAATTGAGTTAAAAAAATTAAGCAAGAATTTTAGAATTCACAAAAGAGAACAAGGATTGATAGGGAGTGTGAAGGCTTTGTTTAAGAGGGAATATAAGACAATTGAGGCTGTAAAAAAAGTTAGTTTTGATATTGAAGAAGGAGAATTGGTGGGTTTTATTGGGCCAAATGGAGCAGGAAAAACAACTACTTTGAAAATGCTTAGTGGATTATTGTATCCGAGCAGTGGAAATTGTCAGGTTTTGGGTTTTAGGCCGGTTGAAAGAAAATATGAATTTTTAAAACAAATCAGTCTGGTAATGGGGCAGAAAAATCAACTTTGGTGGGATTTGCCGGCTATTGAAACTTTTGTTTTGAATAAAGAAATTTATGAAGTAAGTGATGAGGATTATAAGGAAATATTGAATGAATTAGCGGAAATGCTTGATGTTAAAGAAGTGATGCATCAACAGGTTAGGAAGATGAGTTTGGGGCAGAGAATGAAATGTGAACTGATTGCCAGCTTGATTCATAAACCTAAGGTTTTGTTTTTGGATGAGCCGACGATTGGTTTGGATGTAGTAATGCAAAAAAAAGTGAGAGAGTTTATCTTGGAATACAACAGAAAATATAAAGCAACTGTGATTTTGACTTCGCATTATATGGACGATGTTAAGGAAATTTGTAAAAGAATAATTATTATTGATAAAGGTGTGATTGTTTTTGATGGAAGTATTGAAAAATTGATCAAAAAATATGCGAATTACAAGGTGTTAATACCGATTTTTAACGGAAAAGTAGATAGTGAGAGGTTGACAAAGATTGGTGAGGTGATAGAGAACAATGGAATAAGGGCAGTGATTAAGGTAGGACGAAAAGAAGTGCCAAAAAAAGCTTCGGAGTTGTTGCATGAATTTGATGTGGATGATTTGGATATAAACGAACCAAGGTTGGAAGATGTGGTAAGAGAGATGTTTGGAAAGGTGACTATAAGAGAATGATTAAGAAGATGGTTTTGAAATTGCTGGTGTTTTATAAGAAATATGTTTCTAGGGGTAGTCATTGCCGATTTTATCCAACTTGTAGTCAATATACTTATAAATCTATTGAGAAGTATGGAGTGGTTAAGGGCGGGTGGATGGGAGTGAAGAGAGTGATGAAGTGTAATCCTTTTTATAAATCAAAAATCCTAATATCGAAATCCTAAACAATATTTAAATTCAAATATCAAAATTCAAGACAAACACGAAATTTAAAATTTTGATTTTCAAAAAAAACGCTTCGCTAGATCCTTCGGTCGTAAGACTTACTCAGGATGACGAAGGAGAAAAATCGAAAGACGGAAGATAAATAAAAAAATTTTGTTATTGCGAGCGAAGCGTGGCAATCCCGTTGGATATGTAAAAGATAAGATTGTTTCCAAGGGGATTGCCACGTCGTTAGTTTAAGTAAAATTTAGTGTGCTTTTTTTGAGTTATAGAGGTTTTTCCAACCGACCCATAGTTTTTTAAGATCTAAAAGGTTTTTAACTCTGGAAAAAGTGAAGTACCAAAAAGCAAAAG
>Ga0180014_1000006_pt1 | contig 59699 bp, 50 predicted proteins | sample KR13_S1_MetaG_FD_116507 | JGI IMG/M metagenome (GOLD analysis project Ga0180014, IMG submission 116507) | Groundwater microbial communities from the Olkiluoto Island deep subsurface site, Finland - KR13_S1_MetaG | ecosystem: Environmental > Aquatic > Deep subsurface > Groundwater | place... | reverse complement strand
CCGTAAATCGCAGTTGACCAGTGCGGAAGTGAGCAAGAAAGGCAAAGGCCGATTCGGTAAGGAGCGTCTCTATGACGTCCATTACACCTATGATGCGGCCGGTAACCGGATTGCGATGGAACTGGATGGCGAACAATTGCCCGTTCAGAGCTATGCCCCGACGCATGACCGGCACCCCCAGCTCAAGCATCCGTTGAAAGTGGAATATTCTTACAACGATGCGGATCAGCTTGTCACGGAAAGCGCGTATCGGCTGAAGCAGTACTCCCGCTACACATGGGAAGTGATAAGCAAACCCATGGCAAATTCCGCCTTGGAGCGATTTCAAGTTTCCAATTTCAGCGTTGCGTGAACGCTTACAAAATTAGCATCTTGTTTTCCATGAAAACGATCATCGAAAAGGCCGGGGTCCTCATTGAAGCGATGCCTTACATCCGCTCGTTTCGCGGAGCAATCGTCGTCATCAAATTCGGCGGCAGCGCCATGGAAGACAAAACCTGTCACGACGGTATCCTCGCCGATGCGGCCTTCATGGAATGCGCGGGATTGAAGCCGGTGATCGTTCATGGCGGCGGCAAAGCCATTTCACGGCGGATGGCCAAGGAAGGCATTCAGCCCGTATTTATTAACGGCTTGCGCGTGACGGACGCCGCCGGCGTGCGCCTGGTGGAAGAGGTTCTCAATCACGAGGTTAACGTCGAATTGGTGGAAACCCTGATTGCCTGCGGAGCTCAAGCAGCGGGTATCCAGGGGCCCAGCATCCTGCGGGCTGAAAAATTCAAACCGCTCGATCCCCGCACGCGCCAGCCGGTGGACCTGGGTTTTGTCGGCAAAGTGGTTCAGGTGGATACCGCGCCGGTTCAGGCCTGCCTGGAAGCCGGGCTCATTCCGGTTATCACGCCGCTGGGCCGTGACTCCGCCGGCAACGTGTATAACATCAATGCCGATGACGCCGCCGGCGCTCTTGCCCAGGCTCTGAAGGCACGCAAGCTCGTTTTTCTTTCGGATGTGCCGGGGCTGATGAAGAATCCCAAGGACCCCCACGTCATCATGTCCACCGTGAGCCGACGCGAGGTCGAAGACTTGATCCGAACCGGCGTTATTGACGGCGGCATGTTGCCGAAAATTCAAGGAGCCCTGGACGCCCTGGCGGCGGGCGTCGGCAAAATCCATATTATTGACGGGCGTCTGCCGCATTCCCTGTTGTTGGAAATATTCACAGACAAAGGCATCGGAACGGAGATAGTTCAATGACTAAAAGCGAAGACACGATTCAACTGTTCGATCAGCATGTGATTCCCTCGTACAGCCGGAAACCGGTGGTGTTCGTCCGGGGCAAGGGCACGAAAATCTGGGACGCCGACGGCAAGGTCTACCTGGATTTCCTGGCCGGTATTGCAGTTACCGGCGCCGGCCACAGCCACCCGAAGATCATCGAGGCCATCCGCCGCCAATCGGAACAACTGATTCATATTTCCAACCTGTACTATCATGAAAACCAGGCCCTGCTGGCCAAAGCGCTTTCCGAACTGGCGCTGAATGGTAAGTGTTTTTTTTGCAATTCCGGCGCTGAAGCCAACGAGGCGCTGATCAAACTGGCCCGGCTCTGGGGGCATGACCGTAACCGCTTTGAGATCATCACCATGCGGGATTCCTTTCACGGGCGCACCCTGGCGACGCTGACTGCCACGGGACAAACGAAAATCCAGAAGGGGTTCGAACCATTACCTGCCGGCTTTGTTTACGCCGATTTCAACAACCTGGAGTCCGTGAAAGCGGCGATTACAGAGAAAACGGCCGCAATTCTCGTCGAAGCTGTTCAGGGCGAAGGCGGGGTCATTCCGGCGCAACCCGAATTTCTGAAGGGACTGCGAACGCTCTGCACCGAAAAAGACATCCTGTTGCTGTGCGATGAAGTGCAGTGCGGTATGGGCCGAACCGGCCATTGGTTTGCGTTTCAAGCTTATGACATCGAGCCGGACGCTTTTTCGCTGGCCAAGGCATTGGCCGGCGGATATCCCATGGGCGCCATTGTCGCCGGGCCAAAACTGGCGGACGTGTTCCAGCCCGGCAAACATGGCAGCACCTTCGGCGGGTCGCCGCTGGCTTGCGCCGTCGCCCTGGCCATGATCCAGATTATCCGCGAGGAAGGTCTGCTTCAGCACGCGACCCAGATGGGCGAACGTTTCAAAAAAGGGCTTCAGGCCTTGGTGGAAAAATACAAACCCTATCTGGTTGAAGTCCGCGGTAGGGGGCTAATGCTCGGACTCGTCCTCAATCAGCCGGCCAAGACACTGGAAGCCAGGCTGATGGACACGGGGCTCCTGAGCCTGGCCACGGCGGAAAACGTCATTCGCTTCTTGCCGCCGCTCAACGTCAAGCAAAACGAAGTGGATGAAGCGATCGACATCATCGCGGACACCTGCGCCGAGTGGCATGCCGAGCTGACCGGCATCCCTCTGTCTGCGGAACCGGAAACCGAGGCCGAAGCGGCGCCGGCAGCGACGGAATTGCCGACCGCGCCTGAAGCCCAGGCAGAACCAGCGGCGCAACCTTAATTAGGCTCCGCAGCGGGGCAACTTTTCCAATATAAGTCTGTCATCCTGAACGAAGTGAAGGATCTCGGCCACCTTGTCAGTATGGCAGAGATTTCTCGTTACACTCGGAATGACAATTTGTGTAACTTTGATTGCGGCTCTTGAATCATGACCGGCACGATTAATCCCAAGGTAATTTACTTGCCCACGGCGGCGATTCAACGGGCCGTACGCCGATATCCGACGCCGTTTTTCCTTTACGAGGAGCAACGGATTCGAGAGAACTGCCGGCGTTTCCGCGACACCTTCAGAAAATATTTTCCTTCATTTGCGCCGCTCTACGCGGTCAAGGCCAACACGAATCCCTCCCTGCTCAAAATTATCTTTTCGGAAGGATTCGGGGCGGATGCATCCAGCGAAGCTGAAGCTTGGATCACCCGCCGCCTCGGCGGATGCGGCATGTACACCGGTAATTACACGACGCCGGAGGAATTCCAGTTCGTATTGAAGACCGGCGGTTTCCAACTGAATCTTGATGACATCAGCATGTTGCCCACCATCCGCCGGCTGGGCGCGCCCGAGTTCCTGTCATTCCGCGTCAATCCCGGTCTCAGTCAGGGCGGCATGAAAAGCCTGTTCCTGGCCGGACCGGATGCCAAGTACGGCGTGCCGCTCGAGGACATTGCGGCCGCGTATCGACAGGCCCGGTCGCTGGGCGTGAAACGATTCGGAATTCATGCGATGACCGGCAGTAATGTGCTCGACAAAACATATTTCGCGGCCGTAGCCGCCAAACTGCTGCAAATCGTTGCCCGGATCAATCGGGAAGCCGGTATTGTTATTGAGCGCCTGAATATCGGCGGCGGATTCGGGGTGCCGTATCGACCGGAGCAGAAAAGCCTCGATCTGGAAGCTGTCGCCCGGGGTGTTCGCCAAGCGTTTGACGCCCAATGCGCCCGATATGGAATTACAGAACCCATCCTGATGGCGGAGCCGGGGCGATGCATTATGGCCGATACCGGCTGGCTTATCGGCCGGGTCCACGTCATCAAGAACAGCCAGAAGACCTTTGTCGGCATCGATGCCGGCATGAACGATCTTCCCCGCCCGGCTATTTATGACGCCTATCACCAGGTCACGGTTCTTGGGAAACCATTGCGCGGGGTCGTCAAGAAAGTCAATGTGGTCGGGCGTTTATGCGAAAATAATGATCAGTTTGCCAGGGATCGAATGCTTCCGGTCGTCAAGGTGGGCGATTTTCTTGTTATTCATAATGCGGGCGCTCATGCCTTTGCCATGGCGCACAACTACAACAACCGTCTCCGCAGCGCAGAATACCTGCTCACCCGGCGCGGTATCATGTGCCGCATTCGCCGGGCGGAAACCATCCGGGATCTCTTTCGAAACAGCGCCATCCCTCATTGCAGTCGTAGGGGCCGTTCGTCAGAACGGTCCGTCAGCTGACGGACCGTTCTTCCCGCTCGGAGCGGGACAAGTCGCACCGCCGCTACATCCCCCCAATAACTGACCGGTTCCAAAAGAGGATGGTTTTACCTTGACTCCAAGCCGCTAACCGATTAGTGATTACGGCATGGTTACATAAAGAGACCAGGCCAATCTCAGGAGGAATGCAGTCATGTTTGAAGGCGCCTATACCGCGGTGGTCACTCCTTTTAATGCCAAGGGCGGCGTGGATTTTGGCAAATTTAAGGCTTTAATCGAACGTCAGATCCAGGGGGGAATAGATGGCATTGTGCCGGTAGGAACAACCGGCGAATCCCCGACGCTGAATTGCGACGAGCATAAACAAGTGATCAAAACGGCCGTGGAAGCATGCCGCGGCCGCATTAAAGTTATTGCCGGCGCCGGCGCCAACTCCACCAGCGAAGCGATTGAGTTGACCCGGTTCGCCCTGGACAGCGGCGCTGATGGCACGCTCCAGGTTGCGCCTTATTATAACAAGCCCAATCAGGAAGGTCTTTACCGTCATTTTTCGACCATTGCCGACATTGGCCTGCCGGTGGTGCTCTATAATATCCCGGGCCGCACGGGAGTGGAGATTGCTTTGGACACCGTGTTCAAGCTTGCCAAACATCCTCGAATTGCCGCCGTCAAGGAAGCCGCCGGCAATGTAAGCCGGGTCAGCCAGATCACGATGGCCTGTAATTTATGTGTGCTGTCCGGCGACGATCCGCTGACGCTCCCCATGATGATTGTCGGCGCCAAAGGCGTGATCAGCGTGGCATCGAACGTGGTTCCCCAGGCCGTGGCGGATATGGTCCATGCCGCCCTGGGCGGCGACTGGGCCAAAGCTTCTCAATTGCATCGAATGTATTTCCGACTCTTCAGCGACATTTTCCTCGACACGAATCCAATTCCGGTGAAATCCGCTTTGGCCATGATGGGTCAGATCGAAGAGGTTTATCGCCTGCCGTTGTGCCCGCCCGGCGAAAGTATCAAAACCAAGCTGGCGGAATGTCTGAAATCATATAATCTGATATAAGGAACTCATGATCAAAATCACCATTCTTGGAGCGGCTGGACGCATGGGCCAGGCGCTGATTCGCTGTTCCCGCCAAACCGCCACGCTGCGTGTGGTTGGCGCCGTGGATGCGGATCAATGCCCCCTGCTGGGGAAAGACGCTGGAGTTGTTGCCGGGATTGCCGATATCGGCGTACTGTTGAGCGCGGATCCACGCAAAGCGGCGCATGCGGCCGACGTGCTGATCGACTTCAGTTTTCCTTCCGCCACGGTCCTGCATGCCCGCTTGGCCGCCGAACTGAAAAAGGCCATGGTTATCGGAACTACGGGACTGAACGAGAAGGACAGCGAGGGCGTGAGAAAAGCGTCGAAAAAAATTCCCATCGTCTGGTCCCCGAACATGAGCCTGGGGGTCAATCTTCTGTTTGCGATGGTCGAACAGACGGCTCGGCGTCTGGCCGCCTATGATGTGGAAATCGTCGAAATCCATCACCAGCATAAAAAGGATGCTCCCAGCGGCACGGCGCTCCGTCTGGCCGAGGCGACAGCATCGGCCCGCGGCCTGACCCTCAACGCCGCGGTTATCCATGGACGCCAGGGCATGGTGGGCGAACGACCGGCCGGCCAGATCGGCATTCATTCCCTCCGGGCGGGTGATGTCGTCGGCGATCATACGGTGATCTTTGCGACAAACGGTGAGCGCTTGGAGTTAACCCATCGCGCCGGCAGTCGGGACTGTTTTGCTTTGGGCGCCCTGCGCGCCGCGGAATGGGTCATGGGACGCAAGCCGGGATTATACTCCATGCAACACGTTCTGGAAATCAACAGCTAACATGATTAAGGGTAAAACAACATGGAAATCGGCCTCAGTCTCGGCGCCAATGTGGGGGATCGTCTCGCCTATCTGATCCAGGCTAAACAGCGGATACTGGCGCTCCCTGGCATCAGCCTGATGGCCCAGTCTCCCGTTTATGAAACCGAGCCGGTGGATGTGTCGCCCGAATTCAGAAACATTCCCTTCCTGAACAGCGTGCTGATCATCGAAACCCTGATTTCCATCCGCCAGCTGATGAACTTCTTTCAATTCATCGAGCAACAGATCGGGCGTGTTCCCAATCCGGTGACCAATGCGCCGCGCCCTGTGGATATCGATATCATCTATGCCGATCAACTGCAAATCGAGGAAGACCATATCGTGATCCCCCATCCGCGCTGGGCCCTGCGGCGTTTTGTGGTTCAGCCCCTGTGCGATGTCCGTCCGGAATTGCAGATTTCCGGCCAATCCGCTATCGTTAATGATGTTCTGGTTCAACTCCAGGATCCAAGCCAAGTCACTTTGTTCACGAAAACGTGGTAGGGTAGGGGTTCGGCTGAGCAAGACTGGGAGAAAAGGAATCATGAGCGCCACAAAATGGACCGCGGTCCGCATTCGGGCCATGAAGGGCCAGGGCAAATTCGCCTGTTTGACGGCCTATGATTTTTCCACCGCGCGTCTGGTGGATGAAGCAGGAATCCCGCTGATCCTGGTCGGCGATTCTCTGGCCATGACCATGTTGGGATACGACACCACCTTGCCGGTCACGATGGCCGCCATGCTCCATCACGCGGCGGCGGTGGCCCGCGGGGTCTCCGGAGCGCTGGTCGTGGCCGATATGCCGTTCATGTCGTATCAGGTTTCTGTCGCGCAGGCTCTTGAAAACGCCGGCCGGTTCATCAAGGAAGCCGGCGCCGATGCCGTGAAAATCGAAGGCGGCCGATTCCGGGCACCCACGGTCAAAGCGTTAATCGAAAACGGGATTCCAGTTCTGGCCCATATCGGACTGACTCCGCAAAGCATTCATACCCTGGGCGGGTACAAGGTCCAGGGAAAGAAATCGGAGGAAGCCCAACGCCTGGTGGAAGACGCCCAAGCCCTGGAAGATGCCGGGGCTTTTGCCATTGTCCTGGAATGTCTGCCGCCGGCCCTGGGTGAAGCCATCACCAAGACTGTCGGCATTCCCACCATCGGGATTGGCGCGGGACCTCATTGCGACGGACAGATTCTCGTGACGCACGACCTCCTGGGCATTACCGGCGAGGTGTCTCCAAAATTCATCAAGCGTTACGCCGCGCTGGGAGCTTCCATGAAACAGGCTTTTTCAGAGTACAAGCGCGAAGTGGAACAGGGCCATTTCCCCGGACCCGAACATTGCTACACGTGATGCCTGGTAAGCCTTAGGCCATGAACATCGTCACTTCACCCGAACAAATGCAAGCTACCGCGTTGGCCCTGCGGCGGGCCGGGCAACCGATCGGTCTGGTTCCCACCATGGGGTTTCTCCACGCCGGTCATCTATCGCTGGTCAAATTGGCCAGGCAAGCTGTTCCGCCGTCTGCATCCCCAACCGGAAAATCAACCGTGGTGCTCAGCATTTTTGTCAATCCCATCCAGTTCGGACCCAACGAGGATTTTAATCAATATCCCCGGAATTTCGACCGGGATTGCCGGCTTTGTGAACAGGAAGGCGTGGATATTATTTTCCATCCATCCGTGGAATCCATGTGCCTTCAGGATCCTGCGGTATTCGTGGAAGAAACAGCCTTGTCCAAAGGGTTGTGCGGATGCTTGCGACCGGGGCATTTCCGGGGGGTTCTGACGGTTGTGGCCAAGTTCTTCAACCTGATCCAGCCCCAGGTCGCCGTATTTGGCGAGAAAGACGCCCAGCAGGTCCGCCTCATTCAGCAAATGGTTCGCGACTTGAATTTTCCCATCCGGATCATTTTCGGACCGATCGTTCGTGAGCCCGATGGATTGGCCATGAGCTCCCGCAATACCTATCTTTCGACCGCGGAACGACGCGACGCCCTCTGCCTGGTCCAATCCCTGCAGTTGGCCCGGAGCCTGTATCGGCAAGGGGAGCGCGACGCCGGGAAAATCATTTCGGCCATGACGCAGAAGATCCGCGATATCCCGTCGGCGGCTATCGATTATATCGAAGTCGTTGACGACGCCACGTTACAGCCGGTCCAAACGCTGAACGGCGCCGTGCTGATCGCGCTGGCCGTGCGCATCGGGAAAACCCGGTTGATCGACAACCTGATGCTTCCGGACGATCACCTGTGTCAAATTCCGGACTGATCCAGCGCAGACTGGTAAAAAGCGTAGTGGTTTTTATAATCATTATACAGCAAATACAACGGGGCTTCGTCTTCTTCGACGGTTGAAAATCGCCCCACCGTTTTGTAGAAGCGATTATCAATGTGATCGTCATTCACCCGGCTCACTTCTCCCACCAGAATGGGCCCGGCGCCCTTTTTCCCCCAGAATTCATGATACAGGTGTGACGGTAGGCAGATGGAAGCTCCGGGTTTCAATACGACCGTTCCTCCAGCCTTCACCGTGGTGTTAACGCCGTCGCAACTGACGGTGACATTCGACTTGGCGAGTTTCTCATGGGGTGTCGAATTCCACAGTCGAATCACCAACTCCCCGCCGCCGCGGTTGATGATATCTTCCATCTTTTGAAAGTGGAAATGGGTGGGAGTGATTTGGTTTTCCTGTACAATCAATATTTTTTCAGCATAAACCTTGCCGTTTATTTTGGACAATTCGCTGATCGTGCCATTGCGGATCGTAAACAAAAACAAGCCTATCCGCTTAAAGTCACCGCTTCCGAAATCCGTGATATCCCAGCCCATCTGCTGCGTCACGATCTCCCGACATTCCGGCCCCTTGCGCTTCCATTCCGCAGGCGACCAAAATGCAAAAGGAGGAAGGTAAAAATTCATTTTTTGCATAAACCGCAAACTGTCTTTCATGATTTGGTTGATTTCCGAGCGTTTCATGTTACGTCCTTACCTATGCTTCGTTAATTTCACCCGCATAATATCTTCCACCGCAATCTGTCCGCCATAGAAGTCATTGACCCATCATATCGGCTTGGCTGACGTCCGGATCATTTCGATTGTCTGGTTGGGACAACGCTGGAGGCACATGCCGCAGGCGACGCACTTGTCTTCATCCAGTTTCACCCGCCCGGTGTCGGCCATGGTATAAGCAAACATCTTGCAGATATTGAGACAGATCAGGCAACCGGGGCCACAGCCGCAGGCCAGGCAACGGGATGCTTCTTTAACCGCCTGTTCCTGCGACAACACCGGCGCATATTCATCAAACGTGGCCACTCGCTTGAGCGGCGCCAGCTTCGTCAGCTTGGGCCGATATGCGCGTGGTTCCTTGCCGTGACGGACCAGCACCGCGTCCTTGTCCACCTTCGCCCCCGGCGGATCATAATCCAGCAACGCTTTTTTACCCGAGAGATAATGGTCCATTGACACCGCTGCGCGCTTGCCCTGGGCGATGGCGGAAATCACGTTTTTCGGACCGAGCACGCAGTCACCGCCGGCATACACGCCCTTCACCGACGTGGCGCCGGTCTGCTCATTCACAACAATCGTGCCGTGATCATTCAGCCGCAATTCCGGCGCCACCACGCCCTGGCCAACGGCGGAAATCACGGCGCCAACCTGCAGGATGAACTCGGTGCCCGGGACTTCCATCGGGCTCCGGCGGCCCGAGGCGTCTTTCCGGCTCGACAACACGTAATTCAACATCCGAATGCCGGTTACTTTGCCGTTGCGGGTCAAGATCATCCGCGGCGAGACGAGATACATGATCTTCACACCTTCCTCTTCCGCTTCCCAGACTTCCTCCGGTGTGGCGGGCATTTCGTCTTTTGTCCGGCGATACAGGACATACACGTCCTTGACGCCCAGCCGGCGCGCCGTACGCGCCGAATCAATGGCGGTGAATCCACCGCCGATGACCGCCACGCTCTTGCCCAACGCAACTGATTTTCCTTCGCGGACGCGGCGCAAGAAGTCGATCGCGGAATAATTCCCGGCGGCGCCTTCGCCGGTGATGTTCAGGCGCCAGCCCGTTTGAGCGCCGACGCCGAAAAAGATCGCTTTGAACCCGTGTTTGGCGAGGAACGTCAATGTCATGTCACGCCCCAGCGCCTGGCCGCATCGAATCGTCACCCCCAGGGTCTTCAATGTGGCCAGTTCCTTATCGATATCCTTATCGTTCAGCCGGAACGCCGGAATACCATAGCGGAGCATGCCGCCCGCCTTGCGCGACGCTTCAAACATTGTCACGCGGTAACCGACGCGCGCGAGATCATAGGCGCAGGCAATCCCGGCGGGACCTGAACCGACAACGGCTACTTTGGCGGTTTTCCGGGCGCCGCGCTTGTTGAGAATCCCCGGCTTCCAGCCGTTGCGTGCTGCCATATTGAGGACAAAGTGCTTGATGTCGCGGATCATGAGGGGCTCGTCTTTCGCGCTCCGGGTGCATTCCTTCTCGCAGGCGTGATCGCACACCTTGCCGCAAACCGATTGCAAGGGCGATTTGCTCATGATCAACTGGTAGGCCAGCTCGAAGTCCCCTTCCGCCACGGCGCGCACATACCCCTGCGCCGGCACGGAATTCGGGCACGCGGCCACGCAGGGCGCCTGCGGACGGGTATCCTGCAGGCGGGCATGGCCGGCATACAATGTCAGCTTAGGGGCCGCCGTGATGGCCGGCACCAGGATGTCACGCACGGCGCGCAAGGATTTTAATTCCTTTTCCTTCAGGTATTGTTTGACACCCTTGATAAACGCAGGGAAATAGCCGAACCCGTGCACGATTGTCGCGGTGCACATGCCGATGAGGTCGGCGCCCACCATGGCCATCTCGACGGCATCCTGCCAGGTGGTCACGCCGCCCACGCCGGTGATGATCTTGTCGGGGCCGTTCATCTTGCGCATTTCATACACGTCGCGCAGGCCAAGCGGTTTCAGCCACGGGCCGTTAAAACAGGCCATGCCGATTTCCTTTTGCAGGTAATACTGGGAGTGCGTGGGATTATCCAGGTTGATGGGAGGAATGCCCAGACGGTTCGCGGCGCCGCCGACACCATCTGCCCCCGCGTCGCAGGCGGCCTTGGAAACCTTGGCGATTTGTCCGCCTTCCGGCGTCAGCTTGACGAATAAGGGAATTCTGATCGCCGCGCGCACCGCGCGCACCACCTGCTCGGCCACCGAGAGGTTTTTGCCCATGGACGCGCCCGTCTTGGGCCCGCCCGCGTCTTTGCCGGATAATTCCACGTTGAACGACATGTTCGGACAGCACATGTTCAGTTCGACGATATCGACACCGGCATTTTCGCACTTCCGGGCCATCGTTGCCCAGCCTTCTGGTCCCTTGTCACCCGCGTAGGTAATATTGGCAAAGAGCACAAGTTCCGGCGTTTGTTTCTTGCCCTGTTCGATCAGCTTGAGCAGTTCATCCAGCAGCAGGCGCTTTTCCGCCGTGAACACGAGGAAATTCTGGTCCGGGTAGTATCCGTAACGCGGCGAGCGATTAATGTATGGCAGGGGGTACACCGTCAATTTCAGGCTCGCACCGCCAAAGCCGTTGTCGCGAATGGCCTTGAGTTGTTCAATCGTCATGGTTGTCGGGCCGGATGAAACATAAAAAGGATTTCGGAACCTGACGCCCGCGAGCGTTACCGGCATGTTAACGTCGTTTGTTGTCTGCATGGATGATCAACTCCTGGGTGGGGTGACTTCTTGTTTCACGGTCGGGGCAGTATGCTTCATACGCGTGGGATTGTCAAGTTGGAGGGGCCGTTCGCCAGAACGGCATCCGACGGCAGCCGGATTGCGATTCTCACGAACCGCCGCTACATCCCCGCAATAATTGTCCGGTTGCTTTTTTACTTTAATTCCGCTGGATAAACCATTATATTTCCGACCACATTTCGTATTACACCAGCACGCAACGATTTTTTTCCTGAAACGAGGCGTTATGAAACAACTGCTCAATACCCAGGCCGACCCAAACATTATTACCGATATTACGCTCGGAAAAGATGCGGCTGTTGACCTGCTCTACGGCTGTTTCCGCATTAATAATCCCAGGGGCGATGCGTTTGCGACCCAGCGGGATGTCGAAATCGTCGCCCGCAGTGGAAATAAAATCCGGATCAACGTCCCGGAAACCATGAAGATAGATTTGCCGGCAGACACCAAGCTGGCCAACACGCAAATGTTCCGCCTAGAAAATATCGGCAAATACCGGGATACCATGTATCTCCTGACGCTCCGTGCCGGCTGGAACCAGGTCGAGCGGGATATCAACCGCATGATCGACCTGGATCCGGAAGGGACCTTCGTTGGCAAGTTGTATGGAAAGGAGTTTGATATTCTGCTGGCAACAGCTTCGGTTTTGCCGCTGGGCCGGAACAACAGCTGGATCGGCATGATCCTTGTTCATCCGGAGGTGCGGCGCCAGGGCATTGCCAATGCCATGATGCAGGCCTGCGTGAAATACGCCATCGATTCGGGCAAAATCATCAACGGGCTGGACGCCACCCCCATGGGCAACACCGTCTATGGTGCCGTGGGGTATGTGAATTCATATCGGATCTGGCGCTCGGTCTTCCAACCCGGCGAATTTGCGGAACAGACCTACGACACCCATCACGTCACCGCCATCAAAGACAACGACCTGAGCGATGTCATCCGCTATGACGCTGACGCCTTCCTGGAACGCAATGCCATCCTGCGCGGACTGTTCACGGATAGTCAGGACGGATGTTTTGTTTACCGAAATGACCACGGTGCTGTGCAGGGGTATTGTTTTACGCGGCCCGGACGCCTGCGCCCATTCGTCGGCCCCTTTGTCGCGGATACGGAGGCCATCGCCCGCGCTCTGTTGATCGCCGCCAGTCGTCATTTGCATGCGGGAAATCCCGGCGGAACTGCGTTGATAGATACGCCGGAAAGCAAATTCTCGGACCCCGGCATTTATGTCGAACGCGTATTTGAGCAGAAAAAAAAGCCTTCCGGTCACCGGCTGAGCACCACCCTGACGCCGGTCCGCGATTTCACGCGCATGTATCAACTGGTCCGGGATACGGACGTTGATAAGCTGGTTGAGCAACTTGTTACGGCCGAGGGCTTGGACAAGCAATCTCCGCGGGTCCATGAATTTCGGGAAACCATGGCAAAATCGGTTAATAATTATACCATTACCCGAGGCTTCATGGAACTGGAACGCCAGGAATTGCAGAAAAAATTCTGGGGCATTACTGGTCCGGAAAAAGGCTAATCCGAATTTTGCGGTAAGGCGGTTCAATCTTTTTCTTCGCTCCGGCTTTTCAACTCGATGGATACCGGACCGTCATTGACGATTTCAACGAGCATCATCGCCTGGAACCGGCCGGTGGCCACCCGTTCCGGCCCCAGAATGTGGCGCAGGCAGTCTACATAATATTCATAAAGGCGGTTAGCCTCCTCTGCCGGCGCCGCCAGAATGAAACTGGGCCGGTTGCCCTTGCGGGTATCCGCATGCAGGGTAAACTGCGAAACGACCAGGACGCTCCCCTCGACTTCAATGATGGAGCGGTTCATGCGTTCCTGCTCGTCCGGGAATATCCGGAGGGCGGCGGTCTTATCCGCAAGGTATTGGGCGTCGGCTTCCGTATCACCCTTCTTCACCCCCAGCAGGACCACGTACCCCCGTCCGATTTCGCTGATCACGCCCTCATTGACAGACACTTTTCCACGCCGAACCCGTTGAATCCATGCTTTCATATAGCCCGTTCCTTTCCCACGGTAATGTCTCAGTCATAGGGGCACGGTTCACCGTGGCCGGTTCGCCCTACCTTTCCCGTTAGATGCAATCGGTGCGGCGAGGCGTCTCTACCGAGCCGTCTGTGTGTGATTTACAATGACCCTCAAGACAGATTAATTAACTTCCCGCGCAAATTTAGTCTTGCCTGCCAGCTTCAAAACGCTTATACAAACTCTTTTTCAACCGTATGATTGGCGCTGTGGCAAAGCATACTAAAAGGAACGGGATTTATGAAAGAGAAAATCAAGATTGGAATCGTGGGCTCGAAATTCGCCGCCGATTTTCATGCCTTCAGTTACGCGCGCACATCAGGCGTCGAAATCGCTGCCGTAGCCGCCATCGACAACCTGGAGCCGTTCGCGAAGAAATGGAATATTCCCAAAACCTACGCCGACTACAAGGAGATGCTGGCCCGGGAAGACCTGGACCTGGTGTCCGTCTGCGCGCCCAACTTTCTGCATCACGATATCGCGGTCGCCGCCGCCCGCGCCGGTAAGCACGTGTTTTGCGAAAAACCGCTGGCTACCACGACAGCCGATGCCCGCGACATAATCGCGACGTGCCGGACGGCAGGCGTGAAACTGTTTTACGGCGAAGACTGGTGCTTTGCTCCGCCGCTAAAACGCATGATCGAGGTGATCGGCGAAGGCGGCGTCGGCAAGGTCCTGTATGTCAAAGCCAAGGAATGCCACAATGGTACCCATAGCCCCTTCGCCAAAAAGAAGGAGACCTGCGGCGGCGGGTGCCTGATTCACCTTGCCATTCATCCCATCGGCTGGGTGCTGCATCTGCTGGGGCAGTCCGGCAACAACAAGGTGGTCGAGGTCTTCGGGAAATGCAATGGGGGACTGCGTGATAATTACGTGCACCAGGAAAACGGGGGGGAAGATTTTGCGCTGGGTGTCATGAAGTTCGCCAACGGCGAACATGCGCTGATCGAAGGCAATTATATCACCGTCGGCGGCATGGACGACAAGGTCGAGGTGTACGGCACCGAAGGCAACATCAAGGCGGACCTGACCTTCGGTTCCTGCTTGAATGTGTATAGCCGTCCCGGCTATAAATATGTCATTGAAAAGACGGACAATACCCTGGGCTGGACCAAGCCGGCCGTTGACGAATTTCTGAACCTGGGGTACGTGGACGAACTGGCTTACGCCGTGGACTGCGTGCGACGTAACGAGGAGCCCATGTACGGCTGCAGTGGGGCACTGGGCCTGGCCTGCATCGAAATCATCAGCGCCATGTATCAGTCGCATGAAACCGGCGCGGTGGTGCGTGGGAAATGGGGATAGGGTGCGGCCAATAATGGGTGATGGTTAATGGTTGATGGTTGATGTAGAACAGGATTGCGGCCCCGCCTGCAGCGCTATGCGCAGCATTGCGGGTAGGTTGCATATTGCCTGCCCTGCCTGCCCGCCGACTTGTCGCGCCGACGCGTCCGCCGAAGCTCCTTGAGCGAAGGGGGAAGCGGCTTCGCGTAGAGGGAAGCCTTGGCGAAGGTGGGCGCAAGCGAAGCGCGTCGAAGGGCGGATTGTTCTAAGCGCTTTACATGGCGTAGTGAGGAATCTCAAGGGAAGAGATAATGATCGCCGATTTCTGACCGGCAAGCATGTAACTGCGGATGGAATTCCGTATACCGCCGGAATGAGGTGCCGGGTATGAACACACTGCGGGTGACAGCGGATTACTACCAGCAATTCGACGTGGACTTCGATCGGGATGTGTCGGCAGAGGGGTATGGAGGATGGAACCGGTGTGCCGAGTTTATCCCGCGGGCGGATGAAATCTGCCGGACCGTTCTTCCACCATTGCGGGCGGCGGTCCGCAAGGCGGGCCTGACGCTGATTCACGTGGTTTCGTCCAAGAGCTACTGTCAGCACTATCCCGGTTATCAGCGCGCGGTGGCCCTGGCCGGCCCGGAGCCCGTGCCCCCCGAACCGATTCCTTCCGATCCGATCGTTGACTCGTTGTGGAAGTTTTAAGAAAGACAATTCCTTCGCCGATTGGGCAGCTGGATGCGATGACTGTTGCGCCAAATGGAAAAGCGTATGGCATCACCGGAAACGCCGTGGCGGAAATGGACCCCTCTGACTGGACCGGGAAAAAGATCGCCAATGAGGGTGGGAAATTTCTGGCCGCGGATCGGGACAGCATCCTTTACTTTGCTCGGGGCCCATGCCTGTTCCAGTTGAGGTGAATTTGTGAATCAAACGCAAGCATAGACCTGAGCGACTGGCTGGGGTGCAGCTTTTTGGCGGATGCCGAGCCGGATGATAACAGGTTGACATGAGTTCCGACATGGATTCAACCGGGTGATAACCAGGAGAAGACCGATGAAGCAAGACTTGGGCAATGGTTTCGTTGATCACGGAGCAGCCAATCCGTTCAGCAACCATCGCGGCACCGTTGCCACAATCAACGGGAAGGGCCGCAACGTTGTGCTGGTCTGGCTGCACGACCACCGCGGCGGGTATGCCCTGCTGGTGATCGACGCGGAAACGGGAAAGAGCGACGAATTTCCGGTTCCGTTTCCGCCCGGTGGTGACTGCCCCTACGCCTCGATCCTTTCGAGCGGCAACAGGTTCTACACCCATTTCAACAGCCACTTCGTGGAGTTTGATCCCGCGGTACGGGCGTTCACCTTCCACCACAGTACCGCGCCGCAGATGGCTATGAGCATGACCGAGGACGATAACGGCCTCATCTGGTCAGTCACGTATCCGGATAGCGGTGTTGTATCGTTTAACCCCAAGAGCCGCGAGTTCAGGGACTACGGCCACGTGTACAAGCAGAACTGGATGCAATATCAGCGCTCCGTTGCCGCTGACGACACCGGCTGGATCTACTTTGGGGTGGGCAACACTGCCAGCCAGATTGTCGCTCTGGATCCCCAGAGCGGCCAGGCGCGGCCGCTGCTCATGGAGAATGAACGCCATCAAGGAAGCGCGTATGTCTATCGTGACGTGAACGGGAAGGTCTATGGTCTCCCGGTCGGCGGGACAGACGAGGGCTGGTATGAATTCCACCAGGGCGAGGCGAAGAAGATTGGAAAGATCGAACAAAAACGGGAGAAACCAGTTATTACGGGAAGTCAGGCATTGTTTCATAGCGATTTTCCCGACGGCAAAAAGCTTAAGGTTTGCGACACCGTGACCCGCACCCTCATTTTAGAGGATCCGAAGAATGAGGCGGTCAGGGAACTGCGCTTTGACTACACGAGCGAAGGCAATGGGGTGATGGGCTGCGCGGTCGCTCCGGACGGCACAATCTGCGGCGGCACGTTATTCCCCTTCCGCTTCTTCAGCTATAACCCGAAAACGTCTGGGTGGACGAACTGCGCAAGCTACGGGCAGTGGAACACCGTGGTCCGGCAAGGCGATCGTTTCTTTGTCGGCGGCTACCCGGGCGGCTTCCTGCTGGAATGGGATCCGTCACGCCCGTGGGTTCCGACCGAAAAGGGCAGGCCGGATTGCAATCCCCTTTTCCTCACGGATTGCACCCCGGTGATCAACCGTCCTCACAAACTCCTGGCGCACCCCGACGGGAAGACCATCGTTCTGGCGGGCACCCCCGACTATGGTTATACCGGTGGCGGCCTGCTGTTCTGGGACCGCCAGACTCGCACCAGGATGCTGATCGAGCATACGGCCATTTTGCCGGAGCATTCGACAATGAGTTTGGTGGCGCTCCCGGGCGGCAAGCTTCTGGGCGGCACGACAACCAGACCGGGGACCGGCGGCGAACAGAAAGCCAAGGAGGCGGAACTTTACATCATGGACATGACGACGAAAAAAATCGAGTGGCATGCGGCTATCTTCCCCAACGCACAGGAGTATACGGACATCTGCCTTGGCCCTGACGGGTTTCTTTATGGCCTGGCGGACTGTTCCGTATGGGTCTCAGCCCGGTTGACGTATGGGAAACGGTTTTTTGTCTTCGATCCGGCCCGGTTGGCGGTTCTCCACGAAGCAGACACGGAGGCTGAATTCGGGCTGGTCGGCTATCAGCAAGGCCCACGCAAACTGCTGGCCGGCCCCGACGGCAGGCTATACGTGTTGTTTAGTAAAGGCATTGCCCGGGTTGATCCGGCCACCTATCAGCTCGCGCTATTGGCCGAGTCACCCGTGCCTATCGGCGCCGGCGGAGATATTCAGGATGGGCACATCTATTTTGCCGGCACATCGCACCTTTACAGTTATAGCTTTGATTTTACACGTAGCTAACTATTAGTCGGTATTTTTGAGGAGCTCTTATGAATCAAACCCAAGCATGGACTGAGCGCTTGCGGGCTGTTATCCCGTGGGGCAGCAGCACCTGTTCCAAGGCGGCGAGTTATATGCCGGACGAGCCGGGCGTGATCGTGCGGGGCAAGGGATGCCGCGTATGGGATGCGGACGGCCGCGAGTTCATCGATTATCGGAATTCGCTGGGACCGGTAACGCTGGGTTACTGTTTTTCGGCGGTTGATAAGGCCATCCGCGAGCAACTGAAAAACGGAATCATCTTCGGTCATCCTCACCCGCTGGAGGGTGAAGTTGCCGAAATGATCTGCGATTGCATTCCCTGCGCAGAGCGGGCGCGTTTTCTGAAAACCGGCGGCGAAGCCATCGCCGCCTGCATTCGGCTGGCGCGCTTTCACACTGGTCGGGAGCATGTGGTCCAAATCGGCTACAACGGCTGGCTTAACAGCCTGGCCAGTGGCGGACGGATCCTGCCCGGCATGGCGGCGGCGGCGACCCCGCCCGGTGTCCCCGCCGCCTTGAGCGCCCTGCACCATGCCTATCAATGGAATGACGCTGAAGGATTGGATACCCTGTTCGCGAAATCCGGCGACACCATCGCGGCGGTCGTAGTTGCCGCCGACTATGTCAGCATGCCGTTGGGCAAGACGTTTTATCCTTTCCTGCGCGAGCTGACCCGCAAATATGGTACGGTGCTGATTTATGACGAAATCGTCACCGGGTTCCGTCTGGCAATCGGCGGTGTTCAGGAATATTTCGGTGTCGCGCCCGACTTGGCGGTGTTCGCCAAGGGGGTTGCCAACGGCATGCCGCTTTCCGTCTATTGTGGCCGAGCCGAGATCATGGACAAGCTGAAGACGGTGATCGTCTCCTCCACGTATGGCGGAGAATCCCTGTCCCTTGCGGCGGCGAAGGCGGCCATCACGACTTATCGGACCCGGAACGTGATCGGGCATATCTGGGCCAAAGCCGAAACGCTCTGGCGCGGGGTCAATGCCTTGTTTCAACAGCATGGCATATCGGCGGAACTTGTCGGCTATTGGCCATGTCCCCTAATAAATTTTGCCCCCGATGCGTCCCCAGACCTCTCCCAGCAATTCTTCCGAGCCGCCTATCGCCACGGCGTTTCCCTGTTTTCGGTTCCTTACGTCAACTTCAGCCACCAGGACACGGATATTGCTGAGACACTGGAACGGCTTGAAAAGGCAATCCGGGAATTATGATCGTTGATATTCATACGCACAGCGATTCATCGCTCGGCGTCCGAAGTCTGGCGCCGATCCGTGAACAGTGCCGACGTAACGGCGTGACGCTGGTCCTTCTGTGTTCGCTTGGCCGCTGGAGCCATTATCCCGGGACAAAGGAAGTTCGCGAGGCCAATGATGAAGCCTGTGCCTGTGCCGAGCAGTCGGAAGGCTTGGTCCGCTGGCTTGCCTATCTCAACCCGCAGAACGCCAATTGGCGCCAGGAACTGGACCGCTGTCTTACCCAGGGGGCAATCGGCATCAAACTCTGGGTTTCACTGAAGGATGAACACGGCCGTTTGGACAATATGGCAGCGGTCATTCCATACGCCGCTGAAAAGGGACTGCCGATTCTCATCCACACGTTCCACCGGACGGACAATAACCTCCCTGGCGAAATTACGTTGGATGAACTCGGTCTGCTGGCAAAACGTTTTCCTCGTGCCACGCTGATCGCCGCGCATGTCGGTGCGCACTGGCGCCTCAGTTTGAACATACTCCGCCGCTTTCCCCGCAACGCGCTCGTAGACATCAGCGGCTGTTTCCCGGAACAGGGCATGGTGGACGCCCTCGTGCGAGCAATGGGCGCCGAACGGATTCTTTTCGGCAGTGATCTCCTGGGACGCTGTCAAGCCTCGCAACTGGCCAAAGTGGTTTTCGCTCATGTTTCGCCCCGAGCTAAAAAAGCCATTCTCCGGCAAAACGCCGTACGGGTTTTCGGGTTGAAATCGATCCCGCCAACGCGCGCGATAAAGCCCCGGCTTCGGCTTCGCCTGCCGGATGCCCGAACCGATCATTTCTGCTTCTGCGGCGCCTGGCCGTTCTTTCCAACATCGGCCCGCACGCCGCAAGCGCTGAACCGGGTGTTGGAGAATGCGGGGATTGTCAAGGCCTACACCGGCGATCTTGGCAGTGTGTTTCGGCTGGATCTGAACAATGCCAACGGCGAGTTTGTCCGTGCCTGTCGCGGCGCCGACCGCATTGCGCCGCTGGCCGCATTGAACCCCAGTGCAATCGATTGGCGTCCGACTCTGGCGGCGCTTGATGCTTCATTCACCGGTGTCATCCTGTATCCGTATCTGCACAACTGGCGGCTGGACAATCCGGAGCATATTGAATTTTTCAAGGCATGTGCGGCGCAACGGATTCCGCTCTGGATCAATTGCGCGCTGGGTGATTATCGGTTCCGGCATTCCGGCTTGGCCTGTCGGCCGGTGATCAAAGATGAACTGACCGGTTTCGGACGGATTGCGCCGCACAATGCTTACGTTATCCAAGGCGCCACGGGCGATATGATCGCGGACTTCATGAAGCGCATGCCCGCAAGAAGTCGTTTCCGTTTCGAGTTTTCGCGACTCACGGATGTCTCCGGCGCTTTGGCGCAAGCTGTGCGCCAGTTCGGCCTGGCTCCGTTCGTGATGGGCAGCGAGTTCCCATTGCGTGACATTCGTGCGACCTGCTGGGTTGCGGATCGGGAGCGGCGGATCTTTTAATTTCAGATTGCATCGTCCGGCTGCCCCAACTATGATTCTCCGGTTGTGATCTCTTTCCGTTCGGAGCGGGATAAGTTCCGTTCAGGCGCAGAGTAAGTTGCCTTAGGTGCCAAATGAAGATTATTAATCATAAACAATTTCGTCCGGTCGACTTTCATAATCATGTGTCGGGAAAGAACGGCAAACTTGATCGTGAGAATGCAAAGTCCGTGAATGAGGCTGTTGCCGCCCTCGGAATTGACAAGGCCTGTGTTTCCTGTCCGCTGAATTCCGATTCGCCCACGCCCGATGAGTTTCATGCGAGCAACGACGTGGTTTTTGAGGCGATGACTTTTTCAAAGCGTTTCCTGGGGTTCTGTTTTGTCAATCCGGGTTACGCCCGCGAAAGCCTTGCCGAAATTGAGCGATGCGTCGTCCGCGGCGGAATGATCGGCGTTAAATTATATCACCAGTATTTCATCTGCGATCCCGCCTTACAACCGGTCATGGAATACGCCGCAGAACTTGGAATACCCGTCCTGATGCATGCCGGCAAGTTGACGGATTCTGGCGCTAAGTTCCAGCCGCGGCTCAGTAATGCGGGTCATTTTCTCAAAGCCACGGAAATGTTTCCTCAAACCATCCTGGTCCAGGGGCATATCGGCGGCGGGGGCGACTGGGAATGGAATTTGCGAACGCTGGAGGCATTGAGTAGGTCTTCAAAATATTATCTTGATACCAGCGGAAGCGTGATTGATGCCGGTATGATTCAAAAGACCGTGGCAATATTGGGAACAGAGCGCGTCCTCTTTGCAACCGACATGTCTTTCGAAGAGGGGGTCGGCAAGGTTCTTGACGCGGGGTTGTCTGAAAAACAGCTTCAAAAAATATTTTCAGATAATTATTACAAGATATTATCCGAACGGAGGGTATGATGCTTTTTGATATCAATACCGCAACGGGCCATTGGCCGTTCCGCCGGATTCCCAACCAGACCATTACCGAACTGAAACGGTTGTTGAAGAGCAAGGGAGTTACCGGTGCGGCGGTTGTCAATACGAACGGATTATTCTATCAGAATTGCCATGACGCCAATGTTGAGTTGGCGAAAGCCATTGATCCGCACCGCGATTATTTCGCCGGAGTCGCCGTGTTAAATCCTCTCTTTCCGGCCTGGGAGCGCGATTTGGAAAACTGCGCCGGCAAATTGGGTTTAAAGGCGCTGCGGCTTGTTCCCCAATACCATAATTACAGGCTGGATAGTCCTGGAGTTCTGGCGATCGTCAAAAAAGCCGCGATTCTTAAACTGCCTGTTTTTATTCCCCATCGGGTTGTGGATGTTCGGGGGCGTCATTGGATGGATACGGAACAAACCGTTAATCTTCATGAAGTCGGGGCTCTTTGCCATGCGGCGCCCGAGGCCAAGGTTGTTTTTACCGAGGCATCGGTTAATCCGGAAGAACTGGTTGACAAACGCGGACGCCGGCATTATCCGAATCTTTATTTTGAAATATCCCGCTGGCATTCCGTTATGGGGCAGCATGTCAAGCAGATGGTCAAAATGATCGGATATGATCACATTCTTTTTGGTTCTGGTGCGCCATTCAAGGAAATTACTCCGGCCCTCTTGAAACTTCAGCATGCTGCGCTAAACTCCAAAGCAATGAATGCCATTGCCTGTCAAAATGCCGTCCGTATTTTACGGCTTTCGTAAATCGATCAGAGGATGGGTCGCCGACTATAATCACAGGAAGGGTAGTTATGAAACTCGATGCCAACGCGAAGTTGATGGAATTATTTTCGCTGGAAGGAAAAATCGCCGCGATCACTGGCGCCGGCGGCGTGCTCTTTGGCGCCGTGGCTTGCGGACTGGCCGAACTGGGCGTGAAGATCGCCAGCCTGGATCTCCGCCTGGCCGAGGCTCAAAAAACCGCCGATGCTGTCAAGGCTCAAGGCGGCGACGCCCTCGGCGTCGAAATTGACGTCCTCAAGCCGGACAGTGTTGCCCAGGCCCGGGATGCTGTCCTTGCCCAATATGGTCGCGTGGACATTCTGATCAACGGCGCCGGCGGCAACCATCCCAAGGCGACCACCAACAAGGAAGCCGGCGTGTTTTTCCCCGACCTATCGGTGGACGGCATACGGTTCGCCTTCGACTTGAACATCATGGGCACCGTGATCCCCTCCATGATCTTCGGGAAAGTCATGATCCAACAGAAGGAAGGCATCATCATCAATACGTCCTCCATGAGCGCGGAGATGCCGCTATCACGCGTCATGGCCTACTCGGCGGCCAAGGCCGGCGTCAGCAATTTTACGAAATGGCTGGCGGCGGACATGGCCATGAACCATTCGCCGAACATCCGCGTCAACGAAATCCGGCCCGGGTTTTTCCCGACTCTCCAGAATGCCGAGTTGATCAACAAAACGCCCGGCATCCTGACCGCCACGCGCGGCTCCGATATTCTCGGGGGCACACCGATGAAGCGCTACGGCAAACCGGAGGAACTGGTCGGCGCCATCGTGTACCTGTGTTCGCCCTCGGCCAGCTTCACCACGGGCAGCAGTATAGCCATCGACGGCGGGTTCGGTTCGTTTTCGGGGGTCTAAAGGATTGAAAATAAAGCCATAGCCGGTATACCCGCCTGCAATCCGTCAGCCGACGGATAGCACTGCGGGCAGGAAACCGGCTCTACCCGTATGATGCCCAAGGTGGTAGGGCAGGCCCCGCCTTGCGGGGTAAACTTTACGCTCGCCACGCGTTTGTGGCGTGGCCTGCAATTTTCAAGGATGCATTTTTATGAGTTACCAGGTGATTATTGCCGACGATCGTTATCCGCATTACCAGGAGGAGACGGAAGTCCTGCAACCCATCGGGGCCGCCATCGTCAACATCAAGAGCCAGGCGCCGGTGGACCTGCTTAACGCCTGCCGCCAAGCGGACGGCATCATTGTCAATCTGGCTTCGATGACAGCGGACATCATTCGCGAACTCGCCAAATGCAGGATCATCTCCCGCTACGGCGTGGGCTATGACAATGTGGATGTCAAGGCGGCTACGGCCCGCGGCATCTGGGTGGCCAATGTGCCGGATTATTGCGGTGAAGATGTCTCGGACCAGGCGCTGGCCCTGCTGATGAGCTGTGTGCGCAAGGTCGCCCTGCGGGATCGCCAGGTTCGCGCCGGAGTATGGAACATCCAGAGCGCAGGCCCGCAGTGGCGCCTGAAAGGTAAAACCTTCGTCCTGTTCGGGTACGGCCAGATTGCCCGGATCTTGCACCGCAAGCTGGCGGGATTCCAATTGGGACGCGTCCTCGTCGTGGATCCGTTCGTGGATGCCGAAGTCATCCGGGCCGCCGGCGCCGAGAAAGCGGATTGGGACACCGCCCTCCACGAAGGCGATTTCTTTTCCATCCACATGCCGCTGAATGACCAAACCCGGGGTTTGTTCAACGAAGCAATCTTCCGGAAAATGAAATGCACCGCCATTGTAATCAACACGTCACGCGGCGGCCTCATCGATGAACGTTCGCTGGCCAAGGCTCTTGCCGAAGGCTGGATCAACAGCGCCGGGCTCGATGTATTCGAAAAGGAACCGATCAACGCCGATAATCCCCTGCTCACGCTGGATAATATCACCGTGTCCGGCCACACCGGCTGGTACACGGAGGAATCCCAGACGGAATTGAAACGGAAGGCGGCGGAAAACGTGCGCGATGTCCTGACCCGGGGCAAGCCGAAATATGCGGTGAATAAGATTTGAATTAGGCCCTGATAATGGATAACTGTAATCAGTTGAAAACCATCGAAAGGAGAAAACGTCGCCCATGAACGAAATCCTGCAACAGATCGCAAACCTGGGGATTGTCCCCGTGGTGAAAATCGACAACGCCAAGGATGCCGTTCCCCTTGCGCAAGCGCTGAAGGACGGCGGACTGCCCCTGGCCGAAATCACGTTCCGCACGGCCGCCGCCGAAGAATCGATCCGTCAAATCTGCGCCGCCTGTCCCGATATGCTGGTGGGCGCCGGGACGGTATTGACAACCGACCAGGCGGAACGCGCCATAAAGGCCGGTGCCCGGTTCATTGTCACCCCCGGCTTCAGCCCGGCCGTCGTCAAGTATTGTCATGAGCGGCAGATTCCCATCACCCCCGGCGTGGCGACCCCGACCGAAATCCAGATGGCGCTTGAACACGGGCTCGATGTAGTGAAATTTTTCCCGGCGGACGCTTTCGGCGGAATCAAAACATTGAAGGCCATGAGCGCTCCGTTCGGGGCGGTGCAGTTCATTCCCACCGGCGGCATCAGTGCGGCTAATCTTGCCGAATACATCCTTTTCCCCAAGGTGCTCGCCTGCGGGGGGAGTTGGATGGTCAAGGACGAACTGATCAAGGCGGGTAAATTCGACGAAATCACCCGTCTGACGCAAGAGGCCATCAACGTAATGCTTGGGTTTGACTTGGGCCACATCGGGGTGAACACCGCCGATGCTGATGCTTCCCTGGGCTTAACCCGGCAATTGTCCTCAATGTTCAACCTGGCGCTGAAGGAAGGCAACAGCTCCAACTTTGCCGGAAAAGTCCTGGAAATCAATAAGAGCCAGGGTTTGGGCGCCCACGGACATATCGCGATTGCCACCAACAGCATCGCGCGCGCCATAGCCTGGCTGACGCGTAAAGGGGTGGCCGTGGATATGAATTCGGCCAAGAAAGATGCCGGCGGATCCATCGTGGCCGTGTATTTAAAGGATGAATTCGGCGGATTCGCCGTGCATTTGCTGCAGAAGAAATGAATTTTTTGCCGGGCAAATAATTCATAGCGTCCCGCAGCGGGGCGACGGCAATAGATAAGATTTGTTGGCATTTTACGATTTGCTGAACACTGAACACCTAAGCAGGAGGTTTGTTATGAAACAGCGCGTCGTTACCTTCGGAGAAATCATGTTGCGTCTGAAATCGCCCGGCTTCGAACGTCTGTTTCAATCGCCGATGCTGGAAGCCACCTTTGGTGGCGGAGAAGCCAATGTGGCCGTGTCCCTTGCCAATTTCGGAGTGAATGCGGCGTTTGTTACGGTGCTCCCGAAAAACGAAATTGGCGACGCGTGCTGGGTCGAACTGCGCCGGTTCGGGGTGGACACTTCGCTGATTGCCAGGGGATCCGGCCGCATGGGCATTTATTATGTGGAAAGCGGGGCCAACCAGCGGGGGTCGAAAGTCGTATATGACCGCGCCCACTCCTCCATCGCCCTGGCCAAACCCGGCTCCCTGGACTGGAAGACTATTTTCGACGGCGCCACCTGGTTCCATATCACCGGAATCACACCTGCCATCAGCCAATCAGCCGCCGACCTGTCGCTGGAAGCCGTCCAAACCGCGCGCAAGGCCGGCCTGACCGTTTCCTGTGACTTCAATTACCGCGGCAAACTGTGGAAATACGGCAAGCCGGCGCCGGAAGTCATGGGAGAATTGGTGAAGCACGTGGACATCGGGATCGCCAACGAGGAAGACTGCCAGAAATCCCTGGGCATTAAAGTGGCCGTGGACGTGAGCAAGGGAGAGCTGGACTCGTCCCAATATAAAGCGCTGGCGGAAAAAGTCCTTCAGTCGTTTCCCAACTTGAAGATGATCGCCGTGACCCTGCGCGAAAGCCACGGCGCCGATCACAACGGCTGGTCGGCCTGTCTGCATGATCGCAATCAATTCCTACTCAGCCGCAAGTATGACATCACTGATATTGTCGATCGGGTCGGCGGCGGCGATGCCTTCGCCGCGGGACTTATCTTTGGCCTGATCGCCGGGCGTAAACCAGAGGATGCCTTGAATTTTGCCGTCGCCGCCAGTTGTCTGAAACATTCCATTCCCGGCGATTTCAATCGGGTCACCGTGGACGAAGCGGATAAACTGTGCGGGGGAGACGCCTCCGGCCGGGTTCAGCGGTAGGAGACTGTCGGACGTCGGTTTCGCCGAGTCTTCCATCCTCCTGATTGAATTTCGGATTCCCTGACTTTACCATGCGCCGTGTATGAAAAATAATGGTAATGGGTCAGTTATTTTTGGGAGGACTGGTTGGATATATGCTGATTTTCCGGTTGTAGGGGTCGTTCGATAGAACGGTCCGTCAGCTGACGGATTGCGGTTCTTCCCGCTAGGAGCGGGACAAGTACGAAATGGCTACACCCCCAATAAATAACCCATTACAAATAACAGGTGATTCCATGATGCAATTCCATCGCGGTCAAGTTAGTATCCTTTTTCTTGCAGGTCTGACCATTGCGCTCTGCCAGGCTCCCGCTCCTCTTCTCGCCGCCAAACTGGAAACACGCAGTGCCAACCCATACCTGGGTGCCATTGTCATCGATGCGGACACCGGCCAGATACTGTTCGAGGATAAATCAGACGCCAAGGGCTACCCGGCCAGCGTCCTGAAACTGATGGACCTCCTGATCATCCTGGAAAAAGTGCAGGAAGGAAAACTGACCTTACAGGACAAAGTCACCGTGACCGCCGAAGCCTCGAAAATCGGCGGGTCGCAAGTGTACCTCAAGGAAAACGAGGTGTTCACGGTGGATGAAATGCTCTATGCCCTGATGGTGCAGTCGGCCAACGACGCCGCCACGGCGCTGGCCATCCATGTGGCGGGGAGCAAGGAAGGATTTGTGGCGCTGATGAACGAACGCGCCAAGGCGCTCGGCATGAAATCCACGGCGTTCCATTCCATCCATGGCCTGCCTCCGGGCAAGGATCAACAGGTGGACATTACCACGGCTCGCGATCTGACCCGCCTATGCCGGGAAGTTCTGAAACACCCGGACACGATCCGTTACACCTCCACGCGGGAACGCGGTTTCCGCGACAACAAGTTCATCCTGCGCACGCATAACCGCCTGATGGCCAATTTCGAAGGCTGTGACGGATTGAAGACGGGTTTTTTCGATGAAGCGGGCTTTTCCATGGCCGTCACGGCGAAACGGGACGACACCCGCCTGATTGCCATTGTGCTGGGAAGCATGGACCGGAAAACCCGGGATCGCAAAGCGGCGGAATTGCTTTCCAGTGGATTCCTCAAAGCCCCGAAAAAAGAAACCGTCACGCTGGCGACCAATGTCCCGCCGGCGACCAGGAATGCCGCGCCGGTTCCCAGTGAAAAACATGGCTGGTGGCGTTTTTTGACTGGAAAATGATCTGTATGGCTTGGTGTGAGATTTTTCGCTTTCTGAATTGAATTAGGTCCCAGGCAGCTATTTTATATGCGAGGCGACATTAACGTCACTCGGACCACTCGACCGTCTCCGTTATAATCGCCGAATACCCTAACACCGCCCGGTGCCGCAAGCTCGCCCGGCGCCGGCGTTGGTATGGGCTGGGCTCCGTGTTAATCGGGGGCTTCCAGGTAAATATTTTATGGCGTGCGCGGGATGCTTCACTGGAACATCACCTTGACCATGGAGAAATCATCGTCCAGGACCTTGCTGCCGCGCATTTCCTGAACAACCTGATAGAGTTTTTCGATTTCCGAGGATGACTCCACCGGAGGATGCAGCAGGAACTGCTTCAATCCTTCCATATCCCACATGGCGCCGTCCAGTTGTTTGATTTCGTAAACGCCGTCCGAGAGGATATACATTTTTGCCGGACGCAGGATTTCCACCGAAGCGCCTTGATACTTGCTTTCCGCCATGCCTCCGATGACCATGTTGGGCATCATCAGTTCCGCGATCTGACCGGAGGACGAAAACACAAGCGCCGGCGGATGGCCTGCGCTGGAATAGCGGAGCTGTCCCGATGATTTATTGAACACTCCGTACCAGATGGTGAAATAGAGGTTGTTATGCTGTTCCATCTGGAACATCTCATTCAGCGCGGCCAATACCTGCTCCGGCACGCGGAAGTCTGTATTGGGCAGAGTCTGGGAGCGGAGGACATTGAGCGCCGACACCGACAGCAACGCCGGTCCGACGCCATGATCGCATACGTCCAGGAGATACATGGCGAAATGATCCCGGTCCACCCAGTGATAACCGAAGGAGTCTCCGCCTAATTGCGTGGACGGCACATATTTCCATTCCGTGCGGATCGCCCCCTCGCTAATTGGCGTCGGCAGGAGCGACACCACGTAATCCGCCGCCTGCTCCAGTTGCAACGCGAGGATCTGCTGGCTTTTGAGCAGGGCGTCATAGGCCTCGTTTCTCTGGAGCAGGGTGATATAGGCCTGGGAATGATAGCGGATGCGTGCCACCAATTCGATGCGGTCCGGCAGTTTCACCAGGTAATCGTTGGCGCCGGCGGAAAAACTTTCAGCCTTGGTTACCGCTTCCTCCTTGCTCGACAGGACAATCAGCGGCACATCCTTCAACTTGGGATGGGCTCGAAAAAATCGAACCAGCGTCAGGCCGTCGATATCCGGCATCACCAGGTCCTGTAGAATGATCGTCGGCGAGATTTCCGCGGCCAGGGTAATTGCCTTGGCGGGCTCCTGGCAATAGTGAAAGACGATATCTTTTTCAGGCGCCAGCATTCGGCGGACCGCATCCCCGACAATCGGCTGGTCATCCACCAGCAGAACGGTGATCGTATACTTGGTCAGGGCGGATGGCGCGGTAGTTGCATCAGGTGTTGACATGGATTTTTCCTTTTTGGATGTGATTAAGTATGGCGGCGGCAATGCGCTGAATCGGCAACACGTCCACAACCGCGTTGATTTCCACCGCCGCCCGCGGCATACCGTAGATCACGGAGGTGGCTTGATCCTGGGCGATGGTGTGCCACCCGTCGCGGCGCAGGGCCAGCAGACCACGGGCTCCATCCTTTCCCATACCGGTCAACAGCGCCGCAACGCCTCTCCGGGGCCAGTGAGTACTGAGGCTTTGAAACAAGGCATCCACCGACGGGCGATAGGGATAGTCCACCGGATCGGGCGTGTAATGAAGAGCCATATCCGGACCCACAATCAAATGATCGTTGGTGCCGGCCACAAAGACGGTATCCGCCTTCAAGGTCATACCCTCCTTTGCCAGGATCACGCTCAACGGTGTTTGATTACCCAGCCATTCCACCAGACCCTGGGAAAACTGGACATCAACGTGCTGAACCACAACAACGGGCGCCCCGAGCCGTGCCGGCAATCCGGAAAGAATCTCAGCCAACGCCTTGGGCCCGCCGGTTGAGGACCCCAAAGCTACCACGGGGGATAACGACACCAGCGACCGTTCGCGCTCCGCCAGGCTCATCTTAAAGACAGGGTCCACCATGCCGATCAGATTGGCAATAGCCTTTATTTTTTTCAGCAGTTCGGTGTCGCCTTCAAGGCGGCCCGTCGCGTTGAACGCCGGGGTGCAGACGGCATCCAGGGCGCCAAAACCCATCGCCTCAAAAACCTTGGCGGCATTGCCGGCGACGGTCGCCGTCACCACCAGGATGGCGCAGGGGGTGGATTTCATGATGATCCGCGTAGCCTCAACACCGTCCATAACCGGCATAATCAAGTCCATCAGGATCAAGTCGGGAACGTCCCGGGCACATTGGGTGACCGCCTCAGCCCCGTCATGGGCGACCCAGGCGATCGCATAGTCTGGAATGGAATTGACAACCCGGCGCAGGGCTTCCACGGCAAGATTGAGATCGTTGACAATTGCAATCCGCATAATACTGTTCACCACTAAGCTATAGCCATTGGATTCTCAACCGTCCTTGCGCTTAAGCATATATTGGACTTTGGCATGATTCACCTCCGTCATGTGCAAGGGGCGCTCCGTGGCCGTGACAATGGCGCGCGTCCCATTCTCGATACGGAAAATCCGCCGCCGGCGCATGGGAATGAGCATCTGCCCCTTGGTCGTGAACCGGATCGAATCCAATGTTATCTTGCATGTCATGATGCCCAACGAATAGCGTTTTATCCCAAGTGCTGCGAGTATACCGCGCTGGCGTGGGGAGCCAAGCGATTTTCGAGCAGCATTTGGGATAAAACGTTGTTGGACGGAACCACTTCGCGGATTGAAACGCGGAGCGGTTCCGTTCAACATTCTTATATTCAATTGTTAGGGCGAATCGTCCCGATGAGCCGTCCGTTTTCTTGCCATTATTTAAAAGAAGTTTTGCAAGAATCTCCCCTGAATGTTTGAAAAATCCTCCGCCATCCTCCTGCCAGCATCCGCTTCAAACTGCTAAATTAGTATATTGACAATTCCGGACATCAGGCTTATGTTGTACAACAAGTATAACAAGTCATGTATGTCAGCATGGCTATTGCAACCGGAAGGAAACAGGTTTTTCAGATGCAAAACAGTTTAAAATCCATCAGATATTCCTATTCCATCGTGGAAGATAACCTTGAAAGCCGGATCAGAAATGGCCTTCTGCCTGTTGACGTCCGTATACCATCCGAAAACGAATTAAGCAGAAAATACAAAATCAGCCGGATGTCGGCACGCCAGGCGATCACAAACCTTGTTGCCCGCAACCTGCTGTATCGCATTGCCGGAAAGGGAACATTTGTCGCCGATTGGAAGGATAGTACGCAAAGCTCGATTATCGGGCTTGTCCTGAATAACGTCGCCAATCCTTTTTTTGCCCAATTGACAAAGACCATCCAGAAAAAAGCGGCAGAATCGGGATATGACGTGATTTGTTATGCCAACAACCATCTTCTTGAGGAATCCCGGGCGATAGACATGCTTATTAACAGGGGAATTGCGGGGGTGGTGTTGGTTCCTTCGCAGGACAGCGGAGAAGAGAATCTGGTAGGCAAATTGGATAATAAAAAGATTCCGTTTGTTTATTTAAACCGGATTCTGAAAAAACCGGAAGCGGACTTTGTAATATCAAACAATGCGGATGGAGCGAAGCAGGCCATGGAATATCTTTTCTCCCTGGGACACACACGAATCGGCTTTGTGGCCGCATTTCCTTATACGAGCGCCGTATCGGAGAGAATAGATGGCTACAATTCTTTCATGAAAAAGCGCAATCTTTCCGAACGCCCTGCCGTTCAAATCAGCAGTTGCCTGAACGACAAGGGGGGATATGACGCGGGCAACACCATTCTTTCTTCTCCCCGCCGACCCACCGCAATATTCTGCGCCAATGACATTACGGCAGTCGGAGTAATGAAAGCCGCGCGGGAATTGAGGATCAACGTTCCGGAAGAGCTGTCCATAGTCGGTTATGACGACATTGAGCTCGCTGGTCATCTCTCGCCGCCTTTAACCACGATTTCCCAGCAGTTGGAGCAAATGGCTGAATCTGCGATTGATATATTGATGACAAAAATAAGAGGGAAACATACCGGAGAAATAACGAAAATGGTATTGCATCCTAAACTTGTCGTTAGAGAAAGTTGTGGGATAATTCAAGAAAAAGAAAACAATGCCGGAGTTGATTTAGACAGAGAAGGAAGAAAGGTGGAACATGTCACAGATGCTTGATATAAGGGAGACTTGATACAATGGCGAATTTCGCAATTGGCTCGCTGCTGCCTGACATGCATGATTCGGGTGGGGAATTCCCCTGCGAGGAACTATACGACGTGGTTGTTTATGGCGGCACATCAGCCGGCGTTGTCGCGGCCGTGCAGACTGCCCGGACAGGCAAGCGCGTGGTGTTGATCGAATCAGGGCGTCATCTCGGCGGACTGAGTTCCGGCGGGCTTGGCGCCACCGACATAGGCAATAAGCAGGCTATCGGCGGAATGGCTCGGGAGTTTTATCACCGTATCTTCCGCTACTACCAGAAACCCGATGCGTGGAAATATGGAACGCGGGAAGAATACCTTGCTGCCGGTGCGCGTCGATGGGACGCCGAGCAGGCATGGTGGATGTTTGAACCCCACGCGGCGGAGCGGGTATTCAATGACATGCTTCGGGAGGCCAAGGTGCCCGTGGTTTACGGTGAGCGTCTGGACCTGATGAACGGCGTGCGCAAGCAGGGACTGCGAATTGCCGCCATCGTCATGGAATCCGGCCGGGTGTTTGGCGCGAGCATGTTTATCGATGCCACCTACGAGGGCGATTTGATGGCCAAAGCAGGGGTGTCCTATACGGTCGGACGCGAATCTAATGTCTGCTGCGGCGAGACGCTCAACGGCGTACAGCCTCACCGCGAGCATGAACGGTACGCCTGCCATCACCAATTCCTTAAACCCGTTGATCCGTATATCCGGTCGGGTGATCCGGCCGGAGGACTTCTGCCCGGCATCCACGACGGCGGGCCGGGCCGCGAAGGCGAAGGTGATCGCCGCATCCAGGCCTATTGCTTCCGCACCTGCCTTACCGACCAGACGGACAACATGGTTCCGGTCATGAAGCCCAAGAATTATAACCCGCTTCGCTATGAACTTCTGTTGCGTTATTTTGAGGCGGGGTTTGACCAGCTTCCCGTCGATGCCATCGCCGCCCGGATGTCGGCGGGCTTGCCCAACCGCAAGACGGATAACAACAACATTCACGCCGTGTCAGTTGACAACACGGGCCTGAACCATGACTATCCGGACGGGGATTATGTCTTGCGTGAAGAGATCATCCGCGACCATGTGTGTTACCAGCAGGGGCTGTATTGGACATTGGCCAATCACCCTCGCGTGCCCGATAAAATCCGCAGCGACATGCGGCGATGGGGGCTGGCCAAGGACGAGTTTACCGACACTGACAACTGGCCCCACCAGCTCTACGTCCGCGAAGCTCGGCGCATGGTCGCCGATTACGTAATGACTGAAACCGATTGCCTGGGCCGTTGCACCGTGCCGGATTCAATCGGATTGGGGGCCTACGGTATGGATTCGCACAATACACAGCGGTATGTAGATGAGACGGGGCACGTGCGCAACGAAGGCAATGTCCAGACCGAGGGAAATTTCGAATTCGTTCCTTATCCGATCAGTTACCGTTCAATCGTCCCAAAGGCCACCCAGTGTTCCAATCTGCTGGTGCCCGTCTGCCTTTCGGCGTCTCACATTGCCTACGGCTCGATCCGAATGGAACCGGTCTTCATGGTTCTTGGTCAGTCGGCCGCGTTGGCCGCAGTCGAGGCAATTGACGATGGATGTGAGGTGCAGGCGATAGCATATGCGCGCCTTCGTGCACGTTTGCTCCGCGAGAGGCAGGTGTTGGAGTCCGATGTAAGGATTTCCCCATGACCTCCATCGGTCAGGAGAGAACTTGACTTTCGTAAGCAGGAAAGGCGGAAATATAATGAATACACGAATAACATTTGGAATCGTCGGAACGGGCGGTATTTTTTACGGATGGGGAGGAGGTTCTGGTCATCTTCCTGCCTGTCCCTGGGTGGCGGATGAAGCGCGCCTGGCCGCCATTTGCGACCTGAGCGAAAAAAACCTTAAAAGAGCCGCAGAAGCCGTCAAAATAATTTACGCGGAAAAGGCCGCAGCCCAAAGAGTGATAGGAAATAATGAGCTCGCCGACTTGCTCGTAGCCGATGGCGAAAACCTTAAGCTATACACGAATCTTGATGAAATGCTGCGGTCGGAAAAGCTTGATTTCGTTGATGTAATTACTCCGTGCGAACACCATTCCACCGCCGTAAAGAAGGCCCTTGCCGCCGGCTGCCACGTGCTCTGCGAAAAACCGCTCGCCAGAACCTGGCTTGAATCGGAGGAAATCGTCAAAGATGTTACAACCGCCGGAAAAATTTTACTTTATGGCGAAAACCTTATTTACGCCGATCCTTACTATGACGTCAAAAAACTGATTCAAAAAGGCGAGCTTGGAGAGCTGGAGGCCATGTGGATACCATTCAGCGGCAGTGAGCCGGGCAACTACAGTTATCCGAGGGGCGGGGTGGGCGCATTGCTGGACAACGGAATTCATGCCATAACCCTTTCCTGGTTCCTGACCGGATTCGACTATGCCCCGAAAAGAGTTAAAGCTCTGTTTCCCGACGGGGTTTCGACCCGGATAAAACAAAGGTTTATCGACGGAGTTATCAAGGAATTGAACGTCGAGGATTATGCCGGGTTTGTGGTCGAATTCGAAAATCCGGCTTCAGGCCATTGGGTCAACGCCTATCTTGAGGCATCCTGGGCGTTTGACGATGCCGGAGTCTTCAAGGCGGTCGGAAGCAGGGGCGAAATTAAAATGGTAGACGGGAAAATTACGGTTACGGATCAGTTCGGGAATAATCATGTCAGAGATATTTATCATCCCAGCTTTCTCAATATGGGCCTACCGCCCGGATATGGGGGACACCCCCAGCAACTGAAGGCGATGGTACGGCTGGTGAAGGAAAACGCAACGCCGTTGTGCGACGTGAAGATAGGCTCCGAATCCCTCTCGATCGCTCAGGCTGTTTATTTGTCCGAGGCGAAAGGGAAAAAAGCGGTAACGTTGTCCGAGTTTAAGGAGTATGCAAAAACGTTCGAGAATAATCATGAAGGCTTACTGCGGGAACTTTTGAAAACGGGAATCAGAAGATGAAGGAAATGAGTGTGCCAGGTGAAACCGAGGTTAGCAAGCTGGCTGATCAAGTCTGGCAAAAGGTTTCAGCCCGGGCTGATCCAGCAGGGCGGAAACCACCGGGCCGCTACGGAAATCCGTGCGGAGGAGAAACAGGGAATACAAAGCAAACCTAAATTAGGAGATCATATTATGCCTTCTCACCAAAAATACATGGTTAATTATGAGGAAATAAAAGATTTGCCTCTTGTTTGCCGGGAGGATTTCGCGGGAAATTCCGCCCGAATCCTTATCGGCGCCGGGTCTATAAATGCTCCCGGCTGTATGTTCCGGGCGACTTTTCAACCAGGCGGATTTCATGCCACCCATCTTCACACGAAATGCGACGAATTCGTGTATATTCTTTCGGGTCATGGGCTGAAAGGCGTGAAAGACAAAGTGTACGAGTTGCGGGCCGGCTGTGCCTATTATCTGCCCAGGGGAGTTGCCCATTGGATGCTCAACACTCACCCGACCGAGTCGATTCAGGTGGTCGGGTTCTATCCGAATTCCTCTGATTTTGATGGAACCGGGTATGAATATCTGGGCCCGATTCCGGAAGGCGTGAAAAAAACGGAATAAGTCATGATGAAAAACAAGTCCAAAATAAAAGATGTTTACGAGCTTTCGATGGAGCCGAAATGGCGCCAGGATACCAAAAGGGCCTATACCACGATTTTGAGCATGGGTGACAGGGTAAAGACCATCAAGGAAGATGACGTGCTTGAGCTCCTGAACGGAGCGGTGGATATTCACGTTCACGCCGCGCCTGATCCGGAAATTGATGTCGGGTGGGATCAGCTGGAGATAACAAAAAAAGCGACCGACATTGGTATGGGCGCCGTGGTCTTCAAAGCGCATTCCATTCCAACCGCGGCCACCGTATTTTATGTGCAAAAGGCGGTTGAGCAGTATGCCCTGAATATCGGGAAAACACCCGCAAGGGCGTTTGGCGGCGTAACGCTCAACCATTATCAGGGCGGGTTGAATCCGGAGGCAGTGCAGATGTGCGCCGATTTGGGCGGCAAGGTCGTCTGGCTCCCAAGCCACAGTTCGGCCCATCATAAACGTGTAATGGGGGAATCCGGCGGTATTGAATTGTTGGATGCTAACGACAAGCCTGTCCCGGAACTCTGTGAGATTTTTAAGATTATCGCCGAAAACGATATGATTCTTGATCCGTGCCATGCCGGAACAAAGCAGAGGTTCGTGATTATTCGCGAAGCAAAAAAAATGGGAGTGAAGAAAATAGTCATAACCCACCCGAATTGGAATGTTACCAAAGCCACGCACGAACAGATGGCCGAAATGGGCGGAATGGGGGCGTATATCGGTCTCTTCATGTACGGCGCCGTGCCTAATTTCAACAACCCGAACTGCGAGCCGATGGAAATGTTTGAAATTATAAAAACGGTCGGTCCGGAACACATTGTTCTGGCCTCGGATTTGGGCACGGTGGTCAATATGCCGCCCTGGGAAGGGATGAAACTTTTCATGAGAATCCTGCTCGCCAACGGAGTTGATAAAAACGACATAAGAAAAATGTGCCGGGACAATTCATCCTCCCTGCTTGGATTGTAACGAAAGGAAGCGTAATTATTTGATCGAAAATATCCGGTGTTGAATTGCAATGGTACCAAACGATATATTTTCTCGCCTCAGCTCCCTCTCTGTATTATCCTTGCCTTTATTTGTGTCTTGGCGAAAAAACAGAGAAGGATAAGCGCTATGACAACCATTCATCCCACGGCCATCGTGCATCCCGGTGCGAATCTTGGGAACAACGTGCAGATTGGGCCTTATGCGGTGATCGAAGACAAAGTTTGCATTGGGGACGGCACGGTTATGGGGCCGCACGTTACTATTTGCCGCTTCACGACCCTTGGCGCGGCCTGTACCATTCATGCGAATGCCGTTCTTGGGGATTGGCCCCAGGATGTGGCGTTCAAGCCGGAGGAGGAAAGTTTCCTGCGGATCGGATCGCATTGTATGATCCGGGAAGGGGTGACCATGCATCGGGGAACCAAACCCGGAACCGCCACCGAAGTGGGGGACCACTGCTTCCTCATGGTGAACAGCCACCTGGGCCATAATGTCAAACTGGGCGCTTCCGTGATCATTGCCAATGGCGCCTTGCTGGGTGGATATGTGGACGTGGGGGATGGAGTGTTCATCAGCGGCAATTGCCTGGTTCACCAGTTCACCCGCATTGGCAAACTGGCCATCCTGGCCGGAGGAACCGCCATCAACAAGGATGTGCCGCCGTTCTGCAAAACTCAGGGTCTTAGTCCCAACACCGTCGCGGGATTGAATGTGATCGGATTGAAACGCGCCGGGATCGGGCTCGAGGATCGGCTGGCCATCAAACGGGCTTTTGCGATTCTTTACCGGTCCGGGTTGAACGTCTCCCAGGCCGTCGAACGGATGAAGCGGGAATATCCGTCCGGGTTGGCACAGGAATTCTGCGTGTTTATTGAAGCCTCCAAGCGCGGTATCTGCCGCTGCCGTGGCGTTTCCGAAAAGAATGCCGATGATGAATGAACCCCGCATTTCTCTGAGAAATGAGGGTTATTCTTCCGTCCACCGCAGGAACACGCTGCCCGCCAGGCCGCTCAAATCGGAATTGGACAAGTCCTGGAAATTGGAGCCGTTCACGATCCGGTAACTTCCCCCGATGCCAAGTTCCAGGCTGGAGGTCAGGTTGAGCATCACGTTGATTCCGGGATCGGCCACAAACAGATCGGCGCGATCCGAACTTCCCTGGAGGGGATTGACGTTAAGTTGGCCATAACCCAGAAAGCATTCCACCGAGCCGTGGACCAGGCTCGTATGAAACAGGGTCCAGTCCATGGATACCCCGGTGTCCCAGAAGTCAAAGGCCTTCAGGTTCTCGTACTGCTCGCCGGCATTCACGTTGTTGACCAGCGCGTAGCCGGCCAGGCCGAAATAGAGCGTATGCCCCAGTGCCGGGCCCAGTTGGAATCCCGGCATGGTGGCCCACTGCCCGCCGAACTGGGTCAGCTTGACTTCCGGCTTAACCCAGAAACTCCAGTCATCGTTATTAGCGATCAGAGCTTGCGTCGGCGCCGCCGAAACCGAAGCCGCCACCAGTATGATGCCTGCCAGCGTAAAAACAGATTTCATGATGTTTGCCTCCAAAGGTGAATAGAATCGTGCATTGAGCTATAGTTCTTTGATAGCATAATCCTCAATGAGGTTCCAGTTGAATATCAAATACAACAACGGATTAGAGTGACGGGAATGTACCGGAGGTTCGCCACGTTCGGGGGAGGATTATCCGACCGGCTCGATTCCGTTATCAGCGGCGATTTGTCGAAGCATCCGGAGCTTATCGCTGCTCAAGGGAATGCCGTGCACCCGGCAATCGGCCATGGCGGCGAATCCGCGTTCTCCCGGAAGCCGGATGGAGTCGCAACCGGGTCGAACGCGGGAACTTTTCACATGCTTGATAAAACGTTTCATTTCCTTGACATAATAGGCGGTTCCGGCGAACGCGGCGGGGTCAAGAACCATCAGCGCCAATGACTGGCGGGAGAGGGCGTGGGGGTTGTTGGCACTGCCGCCGGCCAGGACCGTGAGGGCTTCAATGAAAAGGGACAAGGCGTAGAACTTATGCCCTTCAATCTCTCCGCCGCCGAACATCAGCGTTCCGCCGTGAGATAATACTGCCGGGTTTGGGCTGGGCTTGCCTGAACCATCAAGAAAACGGGCGGGAGATGTTTTCTTTCCTGCTTTTTCCAGCGCATGGGCCGCCGCCATGGACATCGTAGCGGTCGAGAAATCGGCCAGCATCGGATGGGGATCAGCCGGGAACGCCACGGCCATGGGATTGGTGCTGAACCGCGGATCAATCCCTCCATAGGGGGCGCAGTCCTTGCAGGTATTGGTTTGAGCCCATGCTTCAGCCATAAAACCTGCCCGGGCGAGGGGGATGAGATAGATGCCCAGCGCGCCCACCCAAGTCGTGTTCCGCACGGCGACGAATCCGATTCCATGCTGCCGGGCCTTGCGGGCGGCCAGATCCACGGCCGTTTTCATGGTGATCCCGCCCAGACAATGGTTCCCGTCGAGCAAGGCCATAGCGCCATGGTTCTTGACAACCTTGGGTTTGGCCTGGGGATCGACGTCCTTGCCGAGAGCATCGTGGATGACCTTGAATTGGATCAGTCCGTGGGTGGATTGACGAAAGGCCTCTGTTTCCACGATCACTTGGGCCAGGTAACGAGCCGTGGATTTCGGCATCCCGCGTTTTGTCATGAACGCAACGCCAAAATGGATCAGGGCCTTCATCGAAATACATTTCATAAGTTCCCCTTGGAATTCGACAGTTATCTATTTGTAACATCACGATGGGTTCGATCGACGTCCCCCGGCATGCCGGACACAGCGCCAGTGTACCTGTATCATAGCCACCCTCAATATTATTCAAGCATTATTTGGAGCTTTCCACCGCCGCTGAATCCAAGGATGGCGCAGGAAAATATATGAAAACACTGGGGTCGGTGATATGATGCGAAACAAAAGGGATTTGTATGGTGAAACTCACTGCCGGATTTTCCAAGCTCACGCTGGAACAGCGCTTTGCGCGCGAGTTACCGGTGATCGATTCCATGGGTCGTTTGATTTTTGATCCCATTTTTGCGCAGGCATCCCACATGACGCCCCGTTGTGAGATGTTTCATATCATCAAGGGCCGGGTCAAACTGGTTCTCGGTGGGAAAAGCGTCGAAGCCGCGGCCGGCGATACCTTGCTGATTCCGACGGAGTGCATGCACCGCGACGAGTTTGAGTTGGAACGGGGACTCGAAGTTTTCATGGTGTTTTTTTCATGGAAGGCGGAAAAGGATTATTTTTCCCTGGTAACTAACGCCCTCCTGCAGCGTATCCCGCCGGCCGTTAAAGTGGAGGTTGGACGGATGTTCGACCGCCTGTGCATGGACCGTTCCGGCGACGATGAAACGCACCGCTTGCTGGTGCGGTCGCGGGTGCTGACCATCCTGCTGTTCCTGCTGCAGGAATGTATCCGGGTGCGGCAACGGCGCCGGAAACATCCGCGCCAGTTATCCGGCGTTCAGCGGCGGCAATCCCTCATGCTCCGGGCAAAATCGTTCCTGGAAGTCCATTTTCATGAACCCCTGACGTTGAATGCCATTGCCCAGTCGCTGAAAGTCAGTCCGTTTTATCTCTCGCGCGTGTTCAGCAAGGAAAGCGATTTTTCGCTGTTTGCCTACCTGACGGCGCTCCGCATGAACCGCGCCAAGGAACTCCTGGCACAGGGTGTCTTGAATGTGAACGAAGTGGCGGATGCCGTGGGTTACGACAACAGCCGTTATTTTGCCAAGATCTTTCGCCAGCACTTCGGGCATGCGCCCATCAGCACGGTATACAGGGAGCTGGATCCTTTTACCCGTCGCGCAAAGGAATATCCAAAATAGCAATCCTGTTCACTTGAGCTTTCCGGTTGCCTGCGCCATCATGATGGCAGGTTAAATAATGAAAGCCGGATTTTCAAGAATTGAGATTACACCCGCCAGCCCGGTTCGGATGGATGGGATGATCAGGGACCATCAATCCACCGGTGTGCATGACCCGATATTTGCCAAGGCCCTTGTGCTTTCCGGCGGGCCGCAGCCCGTTGATGGATTCGCGATTTGCTCGCTTGATGTTTGTGGATTGGCAGCCGCGGATTGCCGGGAGATAAGGGTTGCGGTGGAAAAGCAAACCGGCATTCCTTGCGACCGGGTCATCATAGCGGCAACCCATACTCATTCCGGGCCGGCGACGGTCGGTATTTTCGGCAACCGCGAAGACGCCTATGTGCGCGAATTGATTGAAAAAACAGTGGCAGTGGTTTGCAAAGCGGCAACGGTTCTTGTACCGGCGGCGGTGGGGTGCGCCTCGGGGCGTGAGGAAACAATCAGCCATTACCGGCGTCTACTGGCGGATGACGGCCACGTAGTGATGAACTGGGATCCCTGGCCGGCGGAGCGCCTTGTTGGACCGTTGGGCGTCAATGATCCGGAAGTGGGAGTAATGAAAATTGTTTCCGACGATGCTGTGGCTAAACCATTGGGATTTCTTTTCAATCACGCGGGGCATCCAAACGTGATGTCGGGCGATAATTACCTGATCACGCCGGATTATCCCGGCCGGGCCGAAAACCTGGTGGAACGGGAGCTGGGCGGCACGGCTGTTTTTGTCAACGGCGCGCAGGGGACTATGGATATTGACGGTATGAATGACCGGGATTGGTCGGGGGTGGAGCGCGCAGGCAGTGCGCTCGCGGATGCCGTGATCGATACTGCCCGGAATATTGTTCCCAGTTCTGGCGCCCGTCAGCGTTCCGGTTCCCGCTGTTATTCTATTCCGGCCCGGAAAATTTCAGATGCTGAAAAAGAGTGGGCAGATTCGGTTCTCAAGCAAACCGGCGGCGCCTTAAAACCGGTTGCCGACGGAGTGGGGGATGATTACAAGGCGAAGCTGTTTCTGCGCCTGTGGAATAACCGGCGCCAGGACATTCCCCTTGAACAGATTTGCCTGGCGGTTGATAATTATGCGTTCCTTAGTTTTCCTGGTGAACTGTTCACCGAAATAGGCATGCGGATCAAGTCGGAAAGTCCATTCCGGCGCACCTATATCTTGGGATTGGCTAATGGGTACGTCGGATATGTGCCGACCCGTAAGGCAATCCGGGAGGGCGGCTATGAATCAGAAACGAGAGAACTGGATGACAGCGCGGAGGAAGTTGTCGTGGAACAAAGCTTGGCGCTATTGCGTAGCGTCCGTGGTTTATCGTGAATCGAAAGTCCAAAATCTAAAATATGGAGGCGCACCGTGACCAAGTTGGCGATTGCGGGGGGGGAGCCGGAGTTGAGCCGGAGCGAATATAAAAACTGGCCGGTGATAACGGCTGATGATCGGCGCTTTGTGAATGAAGTGCTGGACACGGGGATCGTGTGCGGGGCCACGGCGCCGCAGTGTAAGAAGCTCGAGGAGGAATGGGCGCACTCCGTGGGCGCCAAGTACTGTCTGACCACCTGCAGCGGCACGGCCGCCCTCCATATGGCCCTGGCCGCCGCAGGCGTCGGGCCCGGCGACGAAGTCATCACCTCGGCGTTTACGTTCCTGGCTTCCGGGTCCTGCGCCTTGCATCAGAACGCCATCCCTGTTTTCGTGGATATCGATCCGAAGACCTACAACATCGACCCTAATAAGCTGGAAGCAGCCATCACGGAACGCACGAAGGTCATCATTCCCGTTCATATCCAGGGATTGCCGGCGGACATGGATCCCATTCTGAAGATTGCCCGGAAACACAAGCTCTTTGTGCTGGAAGACGCTGCCCAGGCGCATGGCGCCACCTACAAGGGCCGGAATGTCGGCACTTTCGGCGACGCGGCAGAGTTCAGCCTGAATGCATTGAAGAACCTGTGTGGCGGGGAAGGCGGCCTGCTGGTGACCAACGATGAACATATCCTGAAAAAAGCGTCATTGGTCCGCTGTTTCGGCGATGAGATTGATGAAGTCAGCCATCGCAGAAAATACAACGCATCGATCTTGGGCTATATGTATCGCAATCAGGAACTGCCGGCGGCGCTGGCGCGTGGCCAGTTGATGCACTTGGATTACAATAATAATATCCGTATCGCCAATGCGAACTGCCTGACCCGGGAACTGGGCAAGATCCCGGGCGTCATTCCGCCTTATTGTCCGCCGGACAGTAAGCACGTGTATTTCATGTACAATGTCCGTTTTGATTCGAAGGCCGCGGGCGTCGAGTGCGAGCCCCGTCGATTCCGCATTGCCGTGGAAAAGGCGCTTTACAAGGAAGGCCTGCAGGTCGGCCAGTGGCAGACCATGCCGGTGCCGACGCAGGATTTGTTCCAGAGCAAGCTGGGTTACGGCGCCACCGGCTATCCCTGGTCCGTCAACGAGGCGAAGGGTATCAAATATAATTACAACGTCTGTCAGTATCCGGTGGCCCAGATGCTGTGCGATACCTACACGGTGGTGCACGGCATCCATCCGCCGAACGGGTGCGCGCTGATGAAAAGAATTGTCGGCGCGTTTCGTAAAGTGTTTCAAAATCTTGACCAGGCGCTGGCCCACGCAGATGATCCGGTCTTTCCCGGAATGGACAGCAATCTTTATGGGGTCGCATGATTGACCGTCGGGGAGTAAATCTGGATTTCACGTCTTCACCAAAAAAAGCATATTGTCGGCAATCGTAATTTACCCAAGGGCAATAAATATTTGCTTTTCAAGAAAGGTTGATAAAAACATGAAGACATATGCTTTTTCGCGGCGTGAACTCTATGCCCCAGGACATTTTGGGAACTGGTATGAAGTCGCCGGCCGATTTGAAATGAGGGATATGCTGGCCGAAGCCAAGTGGTGGGGATTCAATTGCTATAGCGATTGGTTTGATACGGTCAACTTGACGAAGGAATCCCGTTTATCTTCGGTGGTCTCGAAGTGCTGGCTGACCAAGGCGTTCTGGGAAAACAAGAAGGCTCATTTTGAAGAAGCGCAAAAACTCGGATTGAAACTGGATTTGCTGATCACGCCGAATCACGTCTATACCGACCAGGTGACCCAAGAACTCCTTGCCAGGCAGAAACCCGGCGAACCCGACCGACTCTTCGGCCATTTGCTGTGTCCCTCAAAGCTGAAGGCTCGGAAGATTATCCTGGGCAACTATGACGACTTATTCAAGGACTTGGCAAAGAGCAAGATCAACCTGGATTCCGTTACCTTTGCTGCGTATGATTTCGGCGGGTGTGCGTGCGGTAAATGCGATCCCTGGATTGTTACCTTTGCCAAATTATCCAAAGAGATCCACGACATAGCGTTGAAATACTATCCGCACGTCCAGCTGCGATTTTGCGGATGGTGGTGGAGTCCGGAAGATCATAACCTTTTTGCGGATTGGGCGGACAAGAACATCCCAGGCACTATCAAAGGAATCGCTCTCTGGATCAAGTATAACGACGACAAGCCGGCCAACGTGCCGCAGGCCAGGCTTCCCAGAGGATGCAAACAGGACTACTTTTTCCATATCGGGTTCTCTGATGATAGAAGCGCGAATGACACCTATGGCCGATGGGGTCCCATGGTCGCCCCGAACCGGATTCCCAGGACACTGGAAACGCTGAACAATATCCGCGGCGAAGGATTCTCGGCTTACTCTGAGGGAATATCCGACGATGTCAACAAGGCGCTTTTGGCCGGTTTGAGCAGCGGTAAGTTTTCAACCGCTCAGGAAGTGCTTGAAGCGTATGCGGAGAGATATTTCAACGCGAAAGGCAAGTTCAAACGAGAATGGGCTAATTGGATTTATCAATGGGCAGAACCCCGCACGGTGAATCTCAAGAAGGCAAGGCTGGTTTTTGACCGCTTGGCTTCAAAGGCTCCCGATACGTGGAGGCTGGATCATTTTGCATCCAAGATGAGGTTATTCGAGCTGAATAAGCAACTTGACAGGAAGGGGGCCTGGACTGCCCCGCGCCTGGCCATGGCTGAGGCATTTCTAAGAGAGCGGGAAAATCTACGCAGAAAAATTTACGGACTGTCCTTGCTGGATGAGCCGGTGTTTGGCGCCATTGTTGGGCAATCCCGCTGGTATCAGGAACTGATGGCATCCGCGGCTCTTTCTAAAAAGTCCCGCCATTCTGCTGAGGCGTAAGAAAATGAAAAGAAAACATCCCGCCTTGCCAGGATAAAATATGATCAGTAGAGCTTTGTTCGGTAAAAAATATTTGAAGATTGAAGAACGCCGGCTTGAAATCAGAATCTCGGATGAAAACCATGTAATCGTCAAGATTCACGCCTGCGGAGTCTGCGGAACCGATATCAACTACGTGCGCGACTGGCTGGATGATCCCATGCCGCTGGGGCATGAAGTGGCGGCTGAGGTCGTGGAAACCGGAAGTAATGTAACAACTGTGAAACCGGGCGACCGTGTAATTGTGGAAGACTGTTCCATGTGCGGAGTCTGCGAAGCCTGCAAAAGCGGGCATCCTGAATTCTGCCGCAATATGTTCACCATGGACGGCCAGCCGGGCATGGGCGAGTATATGTCGGTGCGCTATAACTCGCTGAATAAATTCAACGGTTTGGATTTCACTTCCGCCTGCCTGACCGAACCCCTGGCGGTTTCATTGACTTCGGTCCTCCAAGCGGAAATTCCGTTGGGTGGCAGTGTGGCTGTTCTGGGTAACGGTCCGCTGGGGCTTATGGCGGCGTGCTTGGCAAAACTGCGCGGCGCCGGATTTGTGGCTATAACGGGACTGGGCGACGGCAAGCCGATCAGCCGGGCGCGGTTTGACGCGGCTGAAGCATTGGGATGCGATTTGATCATCCAGGCTGGAAAGCAGAGCGTTGAAGATGAAATCAAAAAGAAATTTACCAATGGCGTGGACCGGGTGATTGTCAGTTCGCCGCCCCAGAGTTTGAGTGATGCCCTGAAAATTATCCGGTTTGGCGGCATCATTGTCTTTTTCGGCCTGCATTTCGGCGGGAAAAACAAGATTGAGGTGGACGTCAACGACCTGGTTTTCAGGAAAATCACCCTGCGTCCAACGTTTGCCGAGCCGGCCATCAACTTCCCGATCTCCAACCGTCTGCTTAAAGACGGGTTGGTCGATGCCGGGAAACTGATTACGCACACCTTTGGGTTTGACCAGGTCAAAACGGTCATGGGGGCGATCGTCGAGGGCAACCAGCCCATCGTCAAGGCCGTCATGCTTCCCTATGGATAAGAACGAGGCGCACGTCCGGTTGAAGGGAGCGCCTATTTTGACGGCGGATTCTGGGGGATCGGTTCCAGAGACTGGATTTCAGAGGCCTTGAAGGTCTTGAAAATCCCCGGCTCGATTTCAAACTTGATATCACCGTTGTCGTATTTCTCCCGCACGATGCCCTGGAAGGTGTGTTCGGCGCCGGACCCGGTCCGGACGATGACCGTGGGAATGAAGGTCACAGGTCGGGCCATAAGTTTTTCGTGCAGGATGACGGTCTGGTTGAATGCGACCTCCACATTGGCGGTTAAATCATAATATCCCTGTTTTGTCATCTGAAGCTTCCGGGGCCCCTGGGGCACCCGCTCAATGGTCAGCTGTTCGGAAATCGGTTCCTGCCCATGCGGCGGGGTGATTCCCCGGTTCTCGCCATCCAGGTAGACGGTGACCCCCGGCGGCTCGGTGGACAGCAGGAGCGTGCCGCTGGTCTTGGCCAACCGGAATTCAACGACGGACTCCTCGCCGGCGGTGACCACATTGGTGCGGACCTGGGTGGCGTAGCCAGGCAGTTCGACGCGCAAGACGTATGTCTTCGCAGGAATGGCGTTGGTCGTGAAGGGCGTTTCCGTCTTATATTGGTCGTTGAGATAGAGACGTGCCTTGGGTGGAATCGAGATGACGGTGAGTTTGCCCGGGAGGGCCTTCAAAGTTACGGACACAGTGCGTTCCTCGCCCGATTGGGTGGTCAGTTCGTCCTGGTATGCTGTATGGCCTTTCAAAGTTATTTCAACGCGATGCCTGCCCGCCGAGAGCCGGGATGCTTCGCAGGGTGTGTTGCCGATAACAGTGTTGTTGATCGTCACTTGGGCGCCAGCCGGCTTGGATTCAAAGATGAGCCAGGCGGAATCCGACTGCAGGTTGACATTTACCTGCTGGGGTGTTCGGTCCGTCACCGTCACCTCCACGGTTTTCGGAATGTGATCTATGGCGCTGAGTTTGACCCGATGCTGGCCCAGCGGAAAATCCGGAACCAACAGCGGCGTTTTGCCGTAATGGGCGTCGTCAATTTCAACGTCGGCTCCCAGGGGCTTGGAATAAATCAAAACCAGTCCGCGGAGCGGCTCCAGCTTCAGGTTAACCGTGAGACGCTCTCCGGGCTGGACGGTGGCCGTCATGCGGGCTTCTGCATACCCGGGTTTGCGGGCGATAATAAGATGTTCCCCTGCCGTCAGTCCCATTACTGTCATGGGCGATGGATTGGGCGCCGCGCGGTCGTCACAGATAATCGAGGCTCCGGCCGGGTCCGTGCTGATATAAAGCTGACAGCCAGGAGCGGATACCGTGCGGCCCGGTTCGCAGGCAGGAAGCGCACTGAGTCCGGCCAGGAGAACCAAAGCCCGCATCCAATATTGCCAAGAATGCATCATTTGTCGGCCCATTGATTACTTCTTTTTCAGATGCCGTTCCACATCGATCAGTTTTTTCCGGGCGGCCGCATGCCGTTCATCGGATCGGTCGGGGATTTTTTCACAAATCAGCCGAAGCTGAGCGGCAGATTCCGCCCAGTCCCGGAGCCGGATGGCGCGCTCCGCGAGAAATAACTGGTTGTCATATATATCCTGGAGTTCGCGCTCACTGTCCCCGCGGAGCGCCACGGCGTCGGTATAGAAATCAGGCTTCGGTTCAATGGTCTCAAGATACCATTCGGCTTCCTTCAGGGACCGGATGGCCAGGGCCAGATTGTCGTTCTTGACGTTTCGCTGATCATACAGGCTTTGCCCCAGCAGGGCCGCATCGCGCGCCATGGTCAGCAGTTTTTCGGGCGACAGCGCCAACGCGGTCAGACCCAGTTCGTTCTGGCCGAACTCCTCGATAGCTTCCCGCATCGTTTTGAAGGCATCGGGTTCCAGACTGTTCATGACCTTTACCCGTCGGGCCTTCCGGCCGATGGTAAGTGTCAGATCCCAGAGGTCCCAGACATCAACGGATAATCCTTTGTATTCATCCTTGAGGTCGAAAAAGGCGGTATTCCTGAGGCTGTCCGCCAGGCTTTGCACGAGTTCAGGGTCCACTTTCTTCATCTGGTTTCCGGGCACGTGGCGCCGATTTTTTAAATCGTCGATCTGAATGGAGAGCTCGTTGTTTTTACATGTCATCTGGTAACGAAAGATATTATTGGAATTAGCCTGAACCTTTTCGTACATGATTTCCAAAACCTCGCGCTGTGGTTCCAACAACGCCGGATTCGATGCGTCCGGATGCTTGATCAACCGGGGCACCCATATCACGGCTACGGTAGCGGCGATGACTGCCAGCAGGCCCAAAAGCAGGAAGGCAAATCGCCGGCGGCGGTCGTCTCCCGGATGGCCTGACGGCGGGCGCAGGAATTGAATCTTACCGGGGGCCGGTAGCTGGCCCGCAATGGATTCAAACAGGTTTTGAACCGGCTGAGCCACGGATTCAACGTTTACCACCTTGATGGTCGTGTCGCCCATTATTAGGCGGTCGCCATTATGCAGGCGCGATTCGTAGAGAGGTTTGTCATTCAGGAGGGTCTGGTTGGCGCTGCCTAAATCTTCCGCCCACAACCCTTCGCCGGGCTTGAAGAAAAATCGGCAGTGAAAGCGCGACATGGCCGGATCCATCAGCACGATATCGTTATTGGATGATCGGCCGACGCGGGCGCCCTCGGCAGGAATGGTTAGTCCGCGCCTCTGGTCAGGGCCTTTTTCAACAATCAGATGAATGGGTTGCTCGGCCATGGAACATCCGGATATCAAGGGCGATTTCTGGTTGGCGTTTATAATAGACCAAAGTGAAGCCGGTAATCAATTAAAAACAACACCCGGTTATGGCTATTTCAGGCGGCGGGAACTGGTTCCGACGGGGGGTGGGGGCGATAGATGCTGATGCCGCGGGATTCCCGAATGAAAAAGACGCTTATGGCAGAGATGGCCGCCAGGACCAGGCATAGAAACAGGATTGCACGATAGGCGGACGGCGGATAGACCAGCGCTGAAGAGCTGGATATCGCCTGGTCGCGGAACAGGTCCATCAGAGCCCCGGCGCCGTTAACGATGACTGCGACCGCCAAGTAACACGCGCTATTGCCGAATCCGACGGAGGTGCCCGCGGCGCGTTCGGGATTCAGTTCCTTCATGGTGCAGGAGAACATAACCGAAGCCGAGGATGCGATCCCCAGCATCAGGTATCCGGTCAGCATCCAGCGCGGGTGGGGGTGCGGCGTTAAACTCAAGGTCATCAGCGCAAGGGCGATGAGCGTCAGGATGATCCCGGCGATCATGACTGGTTTTCGGCGATTACCCATTAGGCGTGATAGAAAACCGGAGGCGGTGACGAAGATCATGCCGATCAGCATCATGTAGAAGGTTACCGAGGCCGCGCCGGCAGAGGAGAATCCGCACACGTCCGTCAGCATTTTTTTGCCGAAGACCGCCTGCCAGATGAAATAAATGGCAAAATTGACGGCGCCCGAAAAAACCACGGGATAAATATGCGGGTTGCCGAGAATGTCCTTTAAATATAAATCCACCTTGGGTGAAGGTTCGGCGCGCGGGCCGGCGAAGCGTTTCAGCAGGATGGCGGCTGTCAGGAAGATGGCGGCGTATAGGACGCCGGTGATCAGCAGGGATGGTCTCCAACCCATCCAGGCGACCATGCGTTCAAAAGGGAACGTGGCAAACAGGCCTCCGGAATAGCCGATGAAGAGCACGATACACAACATGGGGGCAAAGTGACGGGACTCAAAGAGCGTATCAATTTCCTTCACGATGCTGATGAAAATACTGCTGGCGCCCAGTCCGACCAGGATGCGGCTGGCGTACAGTTCGGGAAATGAATGAGCGAGGGGAAACCACAGGGCGCCGAGGCTCAGTAACAGGCCGCCGGCCAATAGAACCCGGGCGCCACCCCAGCGGTCGGCCGCCAAGCCGACGGCAATCTGCAGGCCGCCGTAGATATACAGAAAAAGGGAGCTCAGTGTGGCAATAGCGCCGGCGGAAACTCCAAATTCGCTTTGCAGTTCGTCAAAAATCGTTCCGGGAATCGCCACGCGCTGGAAGTATGAGAAAAAATAAACAAGACTCATCAGCAGGAGCGCCCACAAGGCCGTACGGCGGCGCTGAAGAAAGGTCCATAACGAGGTCAATATCATGATCGGTTCCCGATTGCAAAACGTTCGTCCGACCCAAAGGGGGTGGCGGAAAACTTACGGCGGACTCCGGGAATTGTCGAGTCGAATCCGCGCATAATTCTTGATCGGGGTCTATGCCGGAGGCCAGGGATTGCTCGTCTTGTCTTGCGGCGATGAAATTAAGAAAAATATTAATGTTGACTCCTGAAATACTATGATGTATTCATAAAACAATGAATAAGAGATTAAAGGCTGAACCGGTCCCGGACTTGAAACTCCGCGTGGCTGCGCGTATCCGCGAATTGCGCCGTGTGCAGCATCTCTCCCAGGCTGAGCTCGCCAGACGGGTTGGCATTCGGCCCGGGCCGATGAATGTGATCGAACAGGCTCGGCATCTCCCCTCCGGCCGTCTGCTCTGTCGGCTGGCGGACGTCCTGGCTGTCAGCACGGACGTTTTGCTGGACCGCGCGCCGCGCGCGGTTGCGCCTACGGCTCCGGCGTCCTACGGTTACACCCTGGCATCCGCCGCCGGACCACGGGCCGTGCCGGTGATGTTTCCTGACGACCCGAAGCTGAGCCCTTACGCCTGTGATAAAGTGAATGCCATAGTGCATGCCTTCTTTGCCCTGGAGGATTTGTGCGGCGTGCCGAAGCGGGCGCACATTCCGCTCTATCTACCCTTCGCGGCGAACGAAACGGGGTTGGAAGGCTTGGTCGCCCAGGTGCGTCAGGCACTGGGTATAGGGCAGGGGGTGATTTTTGATTACCTGGAGTTGTTGGAAAATGCCGGTCTGCGAATTGTCTTTTGTCCATTGCCTTCCGAGGTGGAGAGCGTGGCGTTTTATGATGAAGCCAACGCCAACGCCCTGATTTTCATCCGTGCGCGGATGAATGTGGAGCGGCAATTGTTCGAGTTGATCAAGCGGCTGGGGGCGATCTATCTGCACACCCGCCGGCAGTATGGCGGCGTCGCGGCGCCCCGCGCCGGCCGGGAGGCTTTGGATGATGTGCATGCCGCGCGCAAATTCGCGGCGTTGTTTCTGATGCCCGCCGCGGCGGTGCGCGCCAGCGTGGACCAGCTCGGAATCGCGCCCGGCGAATGGACTTATGAACTGCTTTTGCGGATCAAGCATCGGTTTGGCGTTTCGGCGCATTCGTTTTTGCTTCGCCTGGAAGAGTTGCATCTGATCGCGCCGCCGCTCAAGGCTGACTTTCAGCGGCGGATCGAGGCGTACTATCGGAAGACCGGCTATGGCGAGCCGGACGCCTCGCGCCGGATTCTCACGCCCAACGGCCGGCTGGGCGATCTCTGGCAAGTGGCGCGTCAGCGTCGGCCGCGTCCGCCCGAGCTAAAGCAAATCGCCCGTGTGCTTTCCACCGCCGGCGTTGGGGTGGGGAGATAAATTATTCGAGTATGATATATGATTTGTTGGCAAGAATCGCCAATAGTGCCGGAGGGTAAATACGTGAGCTACAAAGCTTTTGGGCCTGCTTCAAAAGAGCTGCTGGCGTGCAAGCGCCGACCTTCTCGCAAAAAGGGAACCGTATTATGAGTATGCATTCTTCTGACAGTTTTGAAGTTCTCTTTGAGGCGTTGACAGGTCACAAGCCGTTTCCCTGGCAACAAGCATTGTTTCGCGAGTTCGTTCAGGAGCGCTATCCGCATTCTCTCGATATCCCGACGGGACTTGGCAAGACCGGTGTCATCGCGATCTGGCTGATCGCACTGGTGCACGGCCAGGGTAAGTTGCCCCGACGACTGGTATACGTGGTGAATCGCCGCACGGTCGTGGATCAAGCGACGGATGAGGCGAAAAAACTGCGAGAGAATGTCGATAAGGCCGGTCTGATTCAACCGTTGCAAGAGCTTTGTGCGCTGCCTTGCGACAAACCGCTTGCGATAAGCACCTTGCGCGGCCAGTTTGCCGATAACGGAGAGTGGATTGCCGACCCTGCCCGGCCGGCGATCATTATCGGGACAGTAGACATGGTTGGCAGCCGGCTACTGTTCAGCGGGTACGGCCGGGGTTTCAAAACCAGGCCGCTACACGCCGGCTTCCTTGGGCAGGACACCTTGCTGGTCCATGATGAGGCTCACTTGGAACCGGCTTTTCAGAAACTTATCGTCACAATAGAAGCGGAGCAGCAACAGCACCATGAATTCGGACGATTCCATGTGATGGCTCTGACAGCCACATCGCGTGCCAGCGACGATGGAACGCAATTTGGGCTTACCGATGCCGACCGGAAAAACGGCGAGGTGAAGAAACGCATCAAGGCCAAAAAGGCGATGCAATTTCATTCCGTTCAGGATGAAAATGAAATCGCTGATAAAGTTGCGGCTATAGCGCTGAAACACAAGGACAGCAACCAGGCGATTCTCGTCTTCCTCCGCAGATTGAAGGATGTTAAAAGTGTTGCGGGGAAGCTGCCCAAGAAACAAGTTCAAGTGCTCACCGGCACGATGCGCGGGCTTGAGCGTGATAAATTGGCGAAGACCGATCCCATCTTTGCTCGCTTCATGCCGCCGGTGCCGGACATGAATGTCATGAAAGGAACCGTCTATCTGGTTTGTACCTCGGCCGGCGAAGTCGGCGTCAACATCTCGGCCGATCACATGGTCTGCGATCTGACGCCTTTTGATAGTATGGCCCAGCGATTCGGACGCGTGAATCGTTATGGCGAGGGTGATGCCTTGATCGATGTTGTGTACGAAGCCAAGCCCACCGAGAAGAAGAAGGATGATGGCTTTGACCAGCGGCGGTGGCTCACGCTCAATCTGCTGCAAAAGCTGAAACGCGACGCCAGTCCGGCGTCGCTGAGCGATTTGCCTGTCGCCGAACAACAGGCCGCTTTCACTCCTTCGCCAGTTATTCTTCCAGCAACCGATATTCTCTTCGACGCCTGGGCGTTAACGACCATTCGCGAGAAACTGCCTGCTCGTCCGTTGGTCGCGCCGTACTTGCACGGACTGAGCGAATGGGAACCACCGGAAACCCATGTCGCGTGGCGCGAAGAGGTTGGTGTCATTACCGGGGAGTTATTGGAACGATACAAGCATGAAGACCTTCTCGATGATTATCCGCTTAGACCACATGAATTGCTGCGGGACACTACTTTCCGTGTGGTGGAGCGACTCGACGAGTTGGTGAAACGGCTCGGTCAGTCGGATGCGTCGGTAAACATCCCGGCCTGGGTTGTTGACGGCGACGGTACTATTGAGGTCTGTCTATTAGCAAAACTGGTTGAGGGTGACAGGAAAACGGCGATCAAGAAACTGAATGGAAAAACGGTTCTGCTTCCGCCCGCAGCCGGCGGTTTGGATAACGGTATGCTCTCGTCAGATTCCCTGTTTGCGGACGATGTCGCCGACGAATGGCGCGATGAGAAGGGGCGGCAACGCCGCGTTCGCGTGTGGAAGGATAACCCGCAGTTTGACGAGATGACGCGCGGCATGCGACTGATCCGCGAAATAGATACCAAACCGGACGCGGACGAAGACGAGGAAGAAAGCGAAGCGCCCGGTCGTCGTTACTGGCTATGGTACGAGTTGCCCAAAGGCGCGGACAACCAGAGTTCCGTGTCGGCACAAGCGCCGGTGAAGTGGGATGACCATACTAACCAGGTCGAGAACAACGTAATCCGGATCGCCAAAGCCCTCAAGTTGCCACCGGAATTACTGGCCGCCGTCAAGCTTGCAGCTCAGTTCCACGACCTCGGCAAGAAACGTGAACGTTGGCAGCGAAGCATCGGCAATCTGGCCCCCACGGATTGGTACGCCAAATCGGGCAAAGACTGGAAACGGCGCGATCTCGGTAAGTACCGCCATGAGTTCGGCTCGCTGCTGGATGTCCTGCATGGTCGCAACAGCTTGCCGCCGGTCGAGTTCGCCGCGCTGTCGGACGAGATGAAAGACCTCGTGCTTCATCTCATCGCGGCCCATCACGGATACGCCCGGCCTCACTTCCCGACAGAGGAAATGCTCGATCCCGAGAGGTCCGCGCAATACGGGGCGGAACAGGCCTGTGAAATCCCGCGCCGCTTCGCCAGGTTGCAACACAAATACGGCCGTTGGGGCTTGGCGTATCTTGAATCGTTGTTGCGCGCCGCAGATTATGCCGCCAGCGCCAACCCGGACGCAAAGGAGGACCAGCCATGACCGCACCAGAACCGACACTCCGCGTGAAAGTAGATCTCACGAATCCCGGCCAGTTCTTTGCCTGCTGCGGCCTGCTGGAATTGGCCCACCGGTTGGACAGAAATGCGCTTGGATGGTTTGACGTGGGATGCTTCAACCTCACTCGCGCGCCCGCTGATCTCATTTGTCAGTTCCTTGAGTGCAACGCTGAACCTATTGGCCTGACTGACAATGACGGAGAAAGCGAAGCCGACGACTCCGAGAAGGGCGAGGATAAGACAGTACCGATCCAGCTTGCCGCACCGTTTGACCTTCGCCTCGATTGGTGGAATAGTGACGCGGCACAGCATGACAAACTCAAGACCTGGTCCGCGGGGCAAAAGGTCACGGATCTTTTGAACGGCAAGACCACCGTAAGGAAGACAAAGAAGGGCGAGACGAGCTACTCACCAAGCATGCGCGATCATCTCAAGGAGTCTGTCTCGAAAAACCCGGGCGATTGGCTTCGCGTGGCAGAAGTGATCGAGTCGCCAAAGGCGTTCGGCTATGACAGTCGGCTATCTCGGAATAATGCCCTTGACCTTGGATACGTAGGTAATTCCGCCATGGCGTTCTCTCCGGCGGTTGAGGTGCTTTCGTTGGTCGGATTGCAGCGGTTTCGCCCGTGGGTTATTGTGACATGGAGCAGAAATCGCTACTGTACTTGGCGCCAACCGCTATCGGTCGACATAGCCGCCGTTGCGGCGCTCGGTGTGATCCCTCAATTTATTGACAATTGTTTCGAGTTCCCAATCAAACCGCGTGATGCCCAAGGCCGTTACAAGCTCTTCGGCCACGCACAACCAGTAAGGAGGAGTCCATGAGTGAAGTGTTGAATAAGTACGACGACCTGTTGAAGGAAACTGGCCCGGCGGCCATTGTGCTCAAGCAGTGGCTAAAGCCCGTCGGGAGCGAAGTGCTCTTCCCCCCGACTTACGCAAATCCGTCACAGAAAAGGGGCGATCCGCCAGTATATAACACTGATCGATTTGAGGACGCCAAGCGTTCAGTGTGCGTCATCGACAGCATTCCTTCGCAAGCTAATCGTATCGAGCCGGCCTTTGGGCGACTGACCGACAAGGACGGCAAGTCGATCAAGCTTGTTCCCCACATCACTATCAAGGCGAAGGTCGGTGATGAAGATCGGCAGGTGGACCTTCTCGAAGCTGGCCATCGCGCGGCTGACGCGGTTGTGCAACTATCCTCGTTGCGGGATGAACTTGCGAAGGCGATCAAGGCGCGAAAGGGAGGCGATTCCGAACCGCTTGCCAAACTTGCGCCGACCTCTCTGGTGTTCGGTATGTGGGACTCTCGCGAGAGCGGCGTGAAAATACCGCGTCTGATCAACTCCATCATCCGCGCCTACGACATACTCGAACACCGCCGCTCGTCACAATTCAATCCTGCCTTGGATTACGAAGCGGCAGGTGTTGCGCCAGGCAAGGGCGATAAAAGGCTGTCTGAAGTCGGCATGGACGGCGCACCAGCGACATTTCAGCACGGTGGAATCGAGGCACGCGGCGGAATCCGTCGCGACGCATCACTCAACCTCTGCACGTTGCGCGATATCGTCAGCAAGGACAAGGCAAAGACCCTTGCCCTGCAACGGTACATTTTGGGGCTTTCGCTTGTGGCGATGACCTACTTCGACGGTAAGACGCTCAATCTCCGTCAAGGATGTCAACTTGTGGCTGTGCCGGACAAGCCAATGACGCGCGTTCGTGTTAACGCGGACGGCACCGAGACATCGTTCGATATCGGTCGCGACACAGCCCTTGACTATGCTGCAACGGTCGCAAAGGTGTTCGTGGTCGGGGATGACCGCACGGATGTTACGTTTGATGTCAAGGCCGCCAAAGCAGTGCTCAAGAAGAGCAAGAAGGACGAAGAGGGGCCGAGCAAATGATCCGCTATCTCCTACTCTCCATTCGCTTCCTCGATGACCGCTATCACGGTCTGACCGACAACGGCGAAAAGGCGGAATGGCCGCCTTCGCCGTTTCGGGTTTTTCAGGCGCTGATTGCGGGAAATGCACGAGGCCAGGAGCTTTCTGAATCATTCAGAAATGCCTTGTTCTGGCTCGAAAGGCGCGTCCCGCCGGTCATCATCGCGCCCGATGCGCGGAAAGGCCGAGAGCTCTTGACGTATGTGCTCAACAACGTCTCGGACTCCGATCCTAATAGCCGCACGCCGAAGGCGATCCGACCGACACTTCTGAACGGCGATCAGCTCGTCCAGTATGCATGGACGTTCGAGGATGCCGCGAACGGCGCGATGGAGCATGCAAAGACGGTCGCCAATGCTGCGAGGCATATTCGATGTCTTGGTTGGGGAATAGACCTGGCCATCGGCTGTGGCGAGATTTCCGCCACGTTTCCCACCGTGATTGCTCCACGCGTTTTGTATAGACCATGCCAGGTCGTGTCAGCCAGTGGGCTTGATCTGCGTACACCTAAAGAAGGCAGTCTCATCTCTCTCGAAAACAGCTACGCCGATTTCCTCAAGCGGTACGAATTGCCAGGCGTCACACGGCTCGAATCCGCTGGCGCGATCTACGAGCCACAGCGATATGTCACGGGTGTCAGTCGTCCAAATGTTGCGTTCCGGCTTGTGAATGCCGCCGGTGATACGGTTCCTATTCGACATCAGTTGATTGCGCCTTTGGTTGGCATGATTCGCAATCTGGCGAATCGCCCTCGTGTGATCGAGTCCCTGAGTCAAGACGTTATTGACCGCGAGATCAAGGGACATCCTAAGGGTGGTTCCACAAAGCGCGTTTCCATCCTGCCCCTCCCGACGATTCGTAATGGTCCCACCGATGGGCGCATCCGTCGGGTGATGCTGGCTCAGCCCTTCGAGTCTGACGGTGTGCTTTGTTGCCAACTTGCGCAACTGTTCGATGGCCAGGAACTGACGCCATTGCCAAATGAAGAGCGCTTCCCGCCGATCTATCTCGAACGGCTCGAAGAGAGAGACAAGGTTCTGTCCTGCTACACAGGCATTTCTCGTGTTTGGGCTTCGGTTACCCCCGTGCTATTGCCCGGTTACGATGATCGAAATCAGAACCGTGGAGACCAGCAGAAGCGACTGGCACGCGCTGAGCAGTTGGCCTGCAAAGCGCTGGCGCAGGCTGGCATCGAAACATCAGCACAGGTAGAATTGTCTAGAGTTCCGTTCTGGGCCGGCAGTCTGCACGCCCGCGACTACTGCCCGCGCGATAAGCTCTGTCACTATCCTCGCTACCATGTGCGCTTGAGTTTCGACCAAGCGGTCACCGGCCCTCTCGCCATCGGCGCCGGTCGGCATGCCGGCTTTGGAGTATTGGCGGCTGTGGAACCATGCAAAACGAAACCGACCAGCTCTTAACCATTGACCACCTGCACCAATACGCCTACTGCCCACGGCGTATGCATCTGATGTATGTGGATGGACGCTGGGATAATAATGCCTACACCGAGGAGGGCCGGGTTGTCCACACCCGCACCGACGCCAAGGACCACGTTTTGCCCAAACCGGCGGAAGAATCTGCCAAAGGCCAGGACGATGGCGACCCGACGCCGGTCATCGTCCGAAGCGTGATGCTCTCCAGTGAGGCGCTTGGCCTCATCGGCAAACCGGACCTTGTCGAAGCCGGGGGCGGCGAGGCCATTCCCGTGGATACCAAGCGCGGGAAACCGCCCGATAATCCCCTCCAAAGTTATGAGCCGGAACGAGTGCAATTGATGGCGCAAGGCCTGTTACTGCGCGAGCATGGTTTTGTTTGTCAGCGAGGATTCCTTTATTTTGCCGCGGCCCGTCTTCGCGTGGAAATCGCCTTCACGGCGGAATTGGAGGAACATACCCGTTTCTTGCTTGGAGAAGCTCGCGCACACCTGCAAAACCCTTCGCTCCCGGATCCCCTCGATGATAGTCCCAAGTGCAACGGCTGTTCTCTATCTGCCATCTGTCTGCCCGACGAAACCAACCTGCTTAACGCGCGTGGCAATCTCGAAATCGCCGATGTTCGACGTCTGTATCCCGCCCGCGACGATGCCTTGCCGCTTTATGTGCAGGATCAGGGTAGTCGTGTCGGCAAGTCCGGCCAAAGCCTGGTTGTCAGCCGGGGCGATGATGAAAGCGACCGTTTTTTGCTCAAAGACGTTTCCCAGCTTGTGCTGTGCGGAAATATCGCCGTTACCCCTCAATCCTTGCATTTGCTTTGCGAGAGCGGTATTGCCATTGCGCACCTGTCCACCGGCGGTTGGTTCTACGGCATTACCCACGGACACGGATTGCGCAATGCTTACGACCGCGCCGCGCAGTTCGCCGCCGCCGGAAACGATGGACGCCGTCTGACATTTGCCCGGGCCGTGGTCGAAGCCAAGGCGCGCAACCAACGCACGCTCCTCCGCCGCAATGCGGCGGGGGAGGGCGCCGATTCAGCCGTACAGGAAATGGCGCGCCTTCTGGACTTGATCCCGCGCATGGAGAGCTGTGAAAGTCTGCTCGGCATCGAAGGCGCCCTGGCGTCTCGTTATTTTGCCAACTGGGCAACGATGGTCAAGGAACGGGCCTTTGCCGAAGCTTTCGATGTGCGGAATCGAAACCGGCGACCGCCACGCGACCCGGTCAACTCCATGCTGTCTTATGGATATGCCTTGCTGGTCAAAGAATGCACGGTGGCGCTCATGGGGGAAGGGCTCGATCCTTGGTGGGGCCTTTATCACCGGCCGCGCCATGGTCGGCCGGCTTTGGCCCTGGACTTGATGGAAGAATTCCGTCCGCTCGTCGTGGATAGCGCTGTCCTGACGGCGTTGAATACCGGGATGGTGGGGGCCGGCGATTTCGAGACCGGCGCTTCGGGGTGTTTGATGAAACCGGCCGGTCGCAAAGCTTTAATCCACGCCTTTGAACAACGACTGGACCAATTGATTACGCATCCCATGTTCGATTACCGCTGTTCCTGGCGCGCGGTAGTGCGATTGCAGGCCCGTCTCCTGGCGCGCTGGTTGCGGGGGGATATTCCACGTTATGAGGGAATCACCACGCGATGATGTTGAAATATGGCCCGGCGCTTCTACATAGTTAGTTATGACGTTACCGATGACCGCCGCCGCAATAAGGTTTATAAACAATTGCTGGATTATGGCGACCATGTGCAATTCAGCGTGTTCTGCTGTCAGCTCAATGCTCGTGAACGCATCCAGTTATGCCAGAATTTACGCGATCATCTCAACCAGGCTGAGGATCAGGCTTTGATTCTTGACGCCGGTCCCGTGGACGGACAACAACCGGAGCCGGATATGGATTACATAGGCAAGACCTATACCCCATCGCCGCGTTGCCAAATCGTCTAAGATTTTTGTATAACAGAGCACCGGTGTTCTTGTCGTGCCTTTTGATTGCGAGCGGTTCCGTGGTGGGTTGGGGCCGGGGATCGCTCGTTGTTCTTTGAAATCCGAATAATTTACGTGCTTTCAGCCAAATACATGTTGGCGCCCATCGGTCAATGACAAACGTATTTGTATCGCTCGAAAACAGCCTT
>Ga0180014_1000005_pt1 | contig 63323 bp, 45 predicted proteins | sample KR13_S1_MetaG_FD_116507 | JGI IMG/M metagenome (GOLD analysis project Ga0180014, IMG submission 116507) | Groundwater microbial communities from the Olkiluoto Island deep subsurface site, Finland - KR13_S1_MetaG | ecosystem: Environmental > Aquatic > Deep subsurface > Groundwater | place... | reverse complement strand
GGCGGATAACCCAATGGGTTATCCGCTCAACGCAAGTGGTTAACCCCTTGTAACCCCGCATTAATGCGGGGTTACGACGGCCCGGAGGGTGAAAATTGCACGCCTCCGTGCAATTTTCAGGTCCTATAATATAATGTTGCGGTGCAAAGTGTTGCTGTAGACAGGTTTCGTTCTCGCTCTGGGTTTGGTCATGATGTCTGCGCTGTCCTATATATTGTGCGAGTGCCATATCGTCATACGATCAGCCGGTTGAGCCGACAGGTGGCCCAATTTAGCCGGGAAGGTGATCTGACCACCCCCGGTCGCCGAGAACGGTGACCGGGAAATTAGACAGCTGGCGCAGACTATTACTGAGATGCGGGCGCGCTGGCATCAGGTCCAGCAGACGTTGCGTCTGAGCGCAGAACAGTTTCGTTCCGTAGTGGAGGATCGGACCGAACTGATCTGCCAGTTCAAGGCCGACGGCACATTGACGTTTATCAACGATGTCTATTGCGAACTGGTGTCGATCTATACGATCTGAACCGTTAGGGGATCCTATGGGTACTGAAACCCACGTGAAGCCAGTGCGGGTGTTTATCGTTGAGGACGAGCAAGTCGTGGCCATGGACATTCGCAACCGACTCCAGGCCATGGGGTATCAGGCGCTGGGCGTTGCCGCGACGGCGGTCGAAGCGCTGGCCCTGATTGACCGTCTCCGGCCGGACTTGGTCCTGATGGATATTGTCCTTCACGGCAAACCGGACGGCATTGCCCTGGCGGATCAGGTTTTAAAGCGGTTTGCTGTTCCCGTTGTGTTCCTGACGGCCCATGCGGACCGGGCCACCCTCGATCAGGCCAAGCGGGCGGAGCCTTTTGGTTATATCCTCAAGCCGTTTACCGATCTGAAACTGCAGACGACGATTGAGACGGCGCTGTATCATCATGATATGGATTGCCGACTTAAGGCCAGCGAACAGCGCTATCGCGAAATGGTGGAAATCATCAGCGACTGGGTCTGGGAAATCGATCAGCACAGCGTATTCACGGCGGCCAGCCCGCGCGTGTATGACATCTTGGGCTATCGGCCCGAAGAGATTATCGGGAAAACGCCGTTTGACCTGATGCCGCCCGGGGAGGCGGGGCGGGTCAAGGCGCAGTTTGAAGACCTGATGTCCCGGCGCGAGTCTTTCCGTCACTTGGAAAATGTCAATCTGCATAAAAACGGCCGGCGGGTGGTTCTGGAGACCACGGGAATTCCCCTGTTCGATCCATCCGGCATGTTCTGCGGTTATCATGGCGTGGACCGGGATATCACCGACCGTCGGCAGATAGAGGAACAGCGCAACCGGCTGATTGAAGAGCTCCAGCTATCCAACCAGGAGTTGGGTCAATTCGTTTACATCGCGTCGCACGATCTGCAGGAGCCCCTGCGCATGGTCACCAGTTATGTTCAACTCCTGAAAAAGCGATACCATGGCAGGCTGGACTCGGATGCCGACGAGTTTATTCATTTTACGGTTGAAGGGACGGCGCGGATGCAGATCCTGATTCGTAATCTCCTGCATTACTCGCGGGTGGGAACCCAGGTTCTGAAGAAAGAGCCGATTGACTGCGGCAAACTGATGGAGCATGTGTTATCCATTGTAAAGCTGGGCATCGATCAGTCCGGCGCTGTCGTGGCTTGGGAAAACCTTCCGTTCATTCAGGGCGATCCCATTCAAATCACCCAATTGTTCCAGAATCTTGTCAGTAACGCGATTAAGTTTCACTCCGGCCGTCACCCGAAGGTGCACATCTCGGCTCGGCGTCAGCAGGACCATTGGGTATTCGCGATCCGTGACAACGGGATCGGCATTGATGCCCAGTATTACGAACGCATTTTCCTGATTTTTCAGCGACTGCATCCCCGCGGCGTTTATCCGGGAAGCGGCATCGGGCTGGCCATCTGCAAGAAAGTTGTGGAGCGGCATGACGGGCGAATCTGGGTGGAGTCGGAGCCGGGCAAGGGCGCCACCTTTTATTTCACCTTGCCGGTCGATCCCGTTGACAAGGAAAACCATGTATGAAGAACGATGATCCAGCGGTGCCGCATGAAATTCTGTTTATCGAGGATAATCCCGGGGATGTCCGTCTCGTGCAGGAAACCCTGAAGGATCAACCCGGTCAGTTTAATCTTCATGCGGTGAGCGATGTTGACGAAACCCGGGCATTTCTGAAACGCCAGGCCCGCTTTGCCGATGTGCCGCGGCCTGATTTGATCCTGCTCGATTTGAACCTGCCCAAGGAGAATGGGCGGAACGTGTTGGCGGCTATCAAGTCCGATCCGGAGTTTCGCCGGATTCCGGTGATCGTGCTGACGTCGTCCGATCGGGATAAGGATGTTCTGGCGGCGTATGATCTCCATGCGAATTGTTACATTACCAAGCCTCCGGATCTGGACCAGTTCATGGCCGTTATTCAGGCTATTATCCATTTTTGGTTTGAGGTGGCGAAATTGCCCGCGCATTAATTGGTCTAATTAAGGAGGATGTCATGGAACTGAAAAATGTCAGAATTCTGCTGATCGAGGATAATCCCGGGGATGTCCGGCTGATTCGGGAAATCATCAATGAGGAAAAGGACAGTTTGTGGGATGTGCAGGTGGCCGCTACTCTGGCCGCGGGGTTGGAATGCCTGGCCTCCGGCGGAGTGAATGTGATTCTGCTGGATCTCGCGTTGCCGGACAGTATTGGCCTGGACACTTTTCACAAGATCCAGTGCCAGGCGCCTTCAATTCCAGTCATTATGCTGACGGTATCGAATGACGAGGAAATGGCTACCCGGGCGATTCGCGAGGGCGCCCAGGATTACCTGGTCAAGGGTCAGTTTGATCGGCATTTATTGGCACGGTCAATTCTCTATTCCCTGGAGCGTAAATCGCTCTCGATGGACAAGGAACTGCTGATTGCCAAACAGCGGGAGTTGCTTGATGATATTAAAACATTGAAACGGCTCCTTCCCATCTGTGCCCATTGCAAGAAAATCCGCGACGATCAGGGCTACTGGCATGAAGTGGAAGTGTTTATCCAGTCGCATACGAACACCACGTTTACTCACGGCATTTGCCCCAAATGCGCGGCGGCCATGTTTCCGGATTAAGGAACCGAATTTAAAAAACACTAAAAAAAGGAAAATCGTCCGGGAAGTCAATTCAAGGGCAAGGATATATTGTCATAACCTTTTGGGGTCATGCTCCGATCGCAATGGTCCTGGCTGTGGCTTGCCAGTTGCCTTGCGTTCAGGTGTCCGGCAGAATGGCCACGTTGGACGGATCGATCCAGAAGCCTGCTTCCGCGGAAGGCGGCTTCATCCGGGTGGGAGCGTAACTCAGCGCCTTGATTTCCGTGCCATCAGGCATGGCCAGGCGATATTCCACGTGATCGCCGAAAAACAAGGTCTCAGTCAAAGTCCCTGAAAAGACGTTCGTGGTTTGATCGGGCGGCGGGGGCACCCGCACCGCTTCCTGGCGCGCGCTGAGAACCACGGATTGCCCCGTCTGAAATGTGCCGGAAGACGCATTGACCCGCCACTCGCCGATTGGCGTTTCAATCCGGACATCATGTTGGTCAGTTGACCTGATCACGCCGCGGACAAGATTGGTGCCGCCGATGAAGTCAGCGACAAATCGGTTAACCGGCCGCTGGTAAATATCCTGGGGGGTACCGATCTGCTCCACGCAACCGTTCCGCAGAATGGCACACCGGTCGGCCATGCTCAGGGCTTCCTCCTGGTCGTGGGTGACGTAAACGGCGGTGATGCCGATGCGCTTGACCAACCGTCGGATTTCCACGCGCATTTCCAGTCGCAGTTGGGCATCGAGATTGGATAGGGGTTCGTCGAGAAGCAGGCAGGCCGGCTCAATGACCAGCGCCCGGGCCAGGGCTACCCGTTGCTGCTGGCCGCCCGAAAGCTGGTTCGGTTTGCGCTCGGCAAATTCTTCCATGCGAACAGCTTGGAGCATGCGCTGGACGCGTTCCCGGCGTTCCTTGCCCGGCAGGTTCCTGCCGGGCACGGTCAGGCCGAAGGCCACGTTCCCGGCGACCGTGAGGTGCGGCCAGAGGGCATAGTTTTGAAATACCATACCCGTGTTGCGCGCGTGGGGCGGGCGCTCGTTGATCCGGGTTCCGTCAAAGAGCACTTGCCCCGAGTCGGGAGCGCAAAAACCGGCCATGATCCGGAGGATCGTGGTTTTGCCGCAGCCTGACGGCCCGACCATGAAAAACAACTCGCCGTTCCCGATGGCCAGCGACACGGTATCCACCGCCGTGATGGTTCCAAAGCGTTTGGTCACCGCCTCAAGAGTGATGTTCATTCCGCATTTTCTTCAGCGCCATCCGTTCTTTCTGGATCAGCATCTGGGCGATCATGATGACCTGATTGGCGGACCAGTAGAGAACCAGGGCCGACGGCATTTTATAAAACATGACGAGCATCATGACGGGCATGAAAATGAGCATCATCTTCTGCTGGTTGGGATCGCCGCTGGTGGGCGTCAATTTCTGCTGCCAGGCCATGGTGACCGCCATGAAAATCGGCAGAATATTCAGCGGGTAGGGCAGGATTCCCGCCAGCAGGTTTTCCGGTTCGCTCAGATCGCTGATCCAGAGAAAGTTGGCGAACCGGAGTTCAATGGCGCTCCGCAGGACGACGAACAGGGCTACGAACACCGGAATTTGAATCAACATCGGCAGGCAACCGCTTACCGGGTTGACCTTGTGTTTTTTGTACAGGCCCATGGTTTCTTCCTGCATCTTTTTCGGATTGTCCTTGTACTTCGCCCGGAGTTCCGTCATCAGGGGTTGGAGTTCCTGCATTTTTTTCATGCTCTCCGTGCTCTTGTGCGTCAGCGGCCAGAAAATGATCCGGATGAGAATAGTGAGCAGGATAATCGCGATGCCGTAATTGGGGACGTAATCATAAATGATATTTAGTACGACGAGTAGGAATTTGCAGACGGGCTTCCACCAGCCAAAATCCATGACTTCTTCCTGGTGGAGCCCCAGGCGCTTTAAGATCGAGTATTTCTTGGGACCGACATAATAGTTCAGACTGCGGGTCAGGGATTCTCCGGGCGCCAGTGTTATTTCCGAAAACAGCGCCGTCGCGGACACACTGGCAATTTCGGCGCTTTTCGGAGCCTGGCTCGCATCCTGGCGTTCGCCGGGCGTCAGCGCCCGTTCTGCACGGACGCGATAGGCGGCGGTGCCGCCTTCCGGGGCTAGAATTTCAACAAAAAACTTACTCTTGACGGCCACCCAGTCCACCGGCGTGTTTTCCTTTTGGCTGATGTACTTCGGGACGCCGGCAAGTCCGCGGTCCTTCATGTCGCTCTTGAACAGTTTGACCAGCTTGCCGGCCCAATAGATAACACCTTCGCCGCCGGCAGAGGGCAGGGCGTCCACGCCCAGGTAATCAAGTCCCATCGTGCGGGTTTCGCCGGTCATGCGCATCGGCCCGACCTGGATTTCATGGTCGCGGAGCGTGATGGGTTCCCGACCCTCATTGAGGAACACATCCTGGATCTTCAACTGGTAGTCCTGGTCTAGGATGAACGTTCGCGTGAACCGCAGCCCTGGCCCGGTCGTCTTGCTGACCTGGAGTGATGTTCCCGCAGAGTCGGATGCCAGATCGAAGACGTCTTTTGAAGAAAGTTCCGGCAAACCGGCATACGTCAGCGACGGAAAATCGGAGAAGTCGAGCACAACCGGGCCGCTGTGTCGGTCCACCGATTGACGATAGTTATTCAATTTAACGGCGGTAACCCCGCCGCCCCAGGATGACACCGTCACCGCGGCTTCGGCGTTGGTGAGGAGGAGACGCTGTTCGGGTTGATCGGGAGCGGCCACGGGCTCAACGACGCTGTCCGCGGTGAGTTGCGGTGCAGGTTCGACAACCGATGGCTTGATAGATTCCATCGGTGGATTGGTGATAATGCTCGGTGTTGCCAGCGCGGCTGGCTCCGGCTTGGCCGGCGCCGGGGGGAAGAACTTGCCGGCCAGATAGGGCCAGGCCAGCAACATCGCAAACAGGATGGCAACAATGATCAGATCTTGTTTCTTCATGCGCCGCGATCGCTTTCCAGAAAAGATCGAAAACTTAATTTCCTAACAAACCGGAACCATAACAGGATTCATGTATCCAAAGCAATAATAAGAACAGGTCGGACGCAACTGGTCAGTTATGGGGGGGATGTAGCGGCGGTTCGTACTTGTCCCCCTCCCAGCGGGAAGAACCGTCCGTCAGCTGACGGACCGTTCTGACGAACGGCCTCTACAACTTAAAAATTCGCATGCCATAAAACCTGGCCTGCCCCCCATAACCCATTACAGTCGGTACGCCTTCTATGCAAAACGCTCGTGAAAATCAAGAACATGGAGGACGTGGCGAAGCCAACGTCCGACCGCTATGGCACCGGATCAACGCCTCCAGGGTGAAATGGGTGGCACTTGGCCAGCCGCAGGAGGCCCAGGCCAAGCCCTCTCAGCCAACCGTGTTTCTGAACCGATTCCAGACAGTATGCCGAACAGGATGGATAAAATCGGCAACAGTTGCCCCATAAGGGGGAAAGCGTGAATTGATAACACCGAATCAGAATCATCAATACATATTTCATGATGACGCCTTTCCTTCCGCCGGCGAGAGAAGGCCGGCCCGTCCAGCCAGGTCGAGGAGCTCCTGTTCAATGTCCTTCCAGGCGGCTTGAATAATGGCCCGCCGCGCGATCAGGATGATATCCACCTTGCCGCGAAACCGATGCCGATTCAGACGGAACGCCTCCCGCAATCGGCGTTTGGCGCGATTGCGTTTCACCGCGTTGCCTGTCTTGCGGCTGGCCACGACGCCCAGGCGCATGGCCGCATCCTCTCCTTCACGCACCCAAAGGATCATGGTCTGCCCTGAGTAATATTGACGCTGGGAATAGGCTTCCTGAAACAGCGCCGACCGGGTCAGCCGCTGACGCCGCGATAATCGGCGGTCCACTGGATGATTTGAGTTCAAAGGGGAGGAGCATCAATTTCCCGGTTCTGGGACGCAAGGTCTCTGTTTCAAGGGCCGCGTTTGCCGCGTATGGCCGGGCGGCAGTGATCCCGGTTACACCGTCAGCTTGGCGCGACCTTTCTGGCGTCGGCGGGCCAGCACTTTGCGTCCGTCGGCCGTGGCCATGTGGGCGCGGAATCCGTGCTTGCGTTTGCGTTTTTTTACCGAAGGCTGATACGTTCGCTTCATGGGCTAATTTTTCCTTTCTGATGCAATTACCTGCCTGCTGTTGTCGCCACGTTACGGGGTGCTATGAATTTTTCGCCGGGCAAAAAAACAATTTGGCTTTGACTTCCACCGGGATATTTAGTATGAAAACCAACCTACAACGGGTAACTAAATCACAAATAGGAGTTTTGTTCAAGTAAGATTAAACTGCCGGCCGCGTTGTCCCGTTAAGTAGCTTGTTATTTTTAAGGTTTAGTATGGAACCATCCTTGTCCTTGGCCCAACCCGTACCCTGGTATCAGGCGCCATTTGTGTGGTTTAAACGCCTTTACCAATGGGTATTGCACTGGGCCGATACCGTTTACGGGGTGCCGGCCCTGTTCGTGCTGGCCTTCGCGGAATCGTCGTTCTTTCCCATTCCTCCGGATGTCTTGTTGATTGCCCTGGCGCTCGCCAGGCCCCGGCGGAGTTTATGGTATGCCGCCGTCTGTTCCGTGGGTTCCGTTCTCGGCGGCATGGCCGGGTATGGCATCGGTTATTTTTTCTGGGACACCTTGGGCCAGCCGATTATTAATTTCTATCATGCCCAGGCGACCTTCGCCACGGTGCAGGGGTATTATCGGGAAAACGCCTTTTTCTATGTCTTCACGGCGGCTTTTACCCCAATTCCTTACAAGGTCTTCACTATTGCCGGCGGAATCTGTCAGATCCAATTCTGGCAGGATTTGATTCTCGGCTCGCTGATTGGCCGCTCTCTGCGTTTTTTTCTGGTGGCCGGGATGTTTTATTTCTTTGGCCCGCCGATTAAGAAATTTATTGACCGTTATTTTGAAATTTTAACCATTCTTTTTGGTGTTCTGCTGATCGGCGGGTTTCTCGTCATTAAATATTTGCATTAATCCCGGCTCTCCTAACCGTTATAAAATGAAGAGGAAATAATGATTATTGATGCGCACAATCATCCGGACTGGCACGGTCATGATCTGGATAAGTTCCTGGCGAATATGGCTCAGTGTCATATCGACCTGACCTGGCTGTTGAGCTGGGAATGCCCCTTCGATGAATATAATCCGGTGGCCATCGCCTCTATTCCCGACACGGGTCCCAGCGGTCCCATGCCGTTTGCGCGTTGCCGGGCGTATGCCGAACGCGCGCCGGGCAAGTTCATCCTGGGATTTGCGCCCGATCCCCGCCGGCCGGAGGCGATTGACCAGCTCCAGGCGGCGATGGCGATTTATGGAGTCAGGATTTGCGGTGAGCTGAAACTGCGGATGATGTATGATAATCCAGATGCTCTGCGCCTGTTCCGGTTCTGCGGCAAGCAGGGGATGCCGGTCACGATCCATATCGATTATCCCGGAAACCTGGACGAACACTCCAAGTATCCCCGGCCGGATTATTGGTATGGGGGTGGTATCGAGGCCTTGGAACGGGTGCTCCAGGCTTGCCCCGATACCATCGTCCTGGGACATGCTCCCGGTTTCTGGTCGCATATCTCAGCGGATGAACATTGTCGCAAGCCCGGTTATCCCACCGGGAAAATCGTGCCGGGTGGCCAGTTGATCCGGATGCTGAAGACCTATCCGAATCTCTATTGTGACTGGTCAGCGGGGTCGGGCCATAATGCCTTGTCGCGCGACCCGGAATTCGGCCGGGCCTTTTTTTTGGAATTCCAGGACCGGATTCTGTATGCCCGCGATGATTTCGACAACAAGCATCAGGACTTTCTAAACAGCCTCAACCTTCCCGCGACTGTCCTGGCCAAGATTTACTCGGGCAATGCCCTGAAACTGGTGCCGTTGCCCGATCAAGGTTGATCATTTCTGCCGAATCATGGTCAGGAGCATTTTGAATTTCGTTGTGGCTCTGACGGCATGGGGGACCCGGGCGGGCATGATGACGGTCCGCCCGGCGACGGCCTTGACCGTCTTTCCGCCAATCACTAATTCCGCCTCGCCATCCAATATCTGGACAACGGCATCATACGGGGCGGTATGTTCACTCAAGCCCTGGCCGGCGTCGAATGCGAAAAGCGTCAACGTACCCGCGGGCTTGTCCATCAGCGTCTGGCTGACGATCGAGGCCTTGGAATAGCCGATCAGGCGTTTCAGATCCAGGACTTGGCCCTTCAAGGTTGTTTTTGATTTCATCGGTTATTCTCTTTGACAGGATCGGGGTCGAGAATGGCCTTCAAATCCTCCGTTGCCGTGGTAATCGGAATGATATTGAATTTATCGATCAGGATCTTCAGTACCCCTGGCGTCAGGCAGGCCGGCAGGCTGGGACCCAGCCGCATGTTCCGGATGCCGAGATGCAGGAGCGTGAGCAGAATGCACACGGCTTTCTGCTCAAACCAGGAGAGAATAAATGAGAGCGGCAGATTGTTGACCCCGCATTTGAAGACGTTGGCCAGGGCCAGGGCAATCCGGATGGCCGAGTAGGCGTCGTTGCATTGGCCGCAATCGAGCAGGCGGGGAATCCCGCCCAGGGTGCCGAAGTCCAGCTTATTGAACCGGTACTTGCCGCAGGCCAGGGTCAGAATGATGCAATCGTCAGGAACTTGTTGCGCGAAATCGGTGTAATAGTTGCGGCCGCTCTTGGCGCCGTCGCATCCGCCGATGAGGAAAAAGCGCCGCAGGGTGCCGGACTTGACGGCCTGCACGACTTTATCGGCGACATTCAAGACGGTCTGATGGCCGAATCCGACCAGGATCGTCTTTTTCGGACCGTCCATTTTGAATCCTTCCGCCGCCAGGGCTGCCTGGATGACCAGCGTGAAGTCGCGATTCGCGATATGGCCCACGCCCGGCCAGGCGACCAGTCCGCAGGTAAAGATCCGGTTTTGGTAACTGGCGTTGGGTTTCTGGATGCAGTTGGTGGTCATCAGAATGGCGCCGGGAAATTCCTCGAATTCCGTCCGCTGGTTCTGCCAGGCGCCGCCATAGTTGCCCACGAGATGCTTGTGTTTTTTTAATGCGGGGTAGCCGTGGGCGGGAAGCATTTCCCCATGGGTGTACACGTTGATCCCCTTACCCTCGGTCTGTTTGAGGATTTCTTCCAGGTCCTTGAGATCGTGGCCGGAGACGACAATGGCCTTGCCTTTCAAGGGATGAATGCGAACCGGCGTCGGAACCGGGTGTCCGTAAGCGCCGGTATTGGCGGCATCGAGCAGTTCCATGGCTTTCAGGTTTACTTCCCCGCATTTCAGGCAAAGTTTCAGCAGGTCGTCCGCTGTGGTAGGGGGAGTGCGCTGTTCACTGCGCCCGGAAGCGATATTTGCCGTGGGCTGATGATCGGTCAGCAGGGCGCTCAACGCTTCATGGAAGAACGCATAAACCGCGTCGTCTTCTTTGCCCAGGATTAAAGCGTGGTCCGCGTAGGCGGCCGTGCCTTTTAGACCGGAAGTTAGGAGTTCCTGCAAGCCCGCGATATCATCGCCCAGCGCTGCCTTGCGCTTCGGGATGCCAATGGCTTCGCCTTGCCTGATCAGGCCGACCGGATCCTTGGCAAGCGGTTCGGTTGACGCGCCGGTAACGGCTTCCGGAGTTTTGCCCTTTTTTAGACAGGCTTTTTCATAAAGAGCTTTGGCCTGATCCTTGATCGCGGCGGATTCATCGAGAAGCGTCTGCAGACGCGCCGGATCAAAATTTACATTGGTGACTGTTGAAAACAAGGCTTTCAGGATGAACTGGTCAATGACCGGTTCTGTGGCATCCAACTGGCGGGCCCGGTGGGCCCAGGCGCCGATCTGTTTTGTCTGGTAAACCAGTAAATCCTGAAGAGCGGCCGTCTGGGCGTCCTTGCCGCAGACCCCCTGGACGGTGCATCCGGTTCCCTTGGCTGTTTGTTCGCATTGGAAACAAAACATCTTGTGCCTCACTTTCCGGGATAACTCTATGAATCAGGAAATGGTCGGGTCATGTCGAGAAAATAATCCCATGCCCTGCATCATATCAGAAACCGGCTGGCTCATAGCAAGGGAAAAAACAGAAATATTTTTCGCCCCAAGCTTGTCAATCCGAAGACCTCGGGCAAGGGCTCGTTGGAGTGCGAAACGGCAAATTCCTGCTGATTTCTATTTTGACGGCCGTCAAAATAGAAATCAGGTTATCGACGCGTGGGCCAGGCGGTTGTTTACGAGTTTTACTCTCCCCCGCAAAGGATATGTCCTCCATTCAGGATAAATCGTTGTCCCCGAATTGTTCTGCCACGAGAAGTTTCATTATAGTAGCCACTCTACGTGTAGTATTTTTCCTCAATCCTCTATAATATGAGGAATTACGAGGAATTGTAATAAAGCAATAGATTTGTTGGACTGCATGATATAGTGCCCAAAAGGAATTGAAGAAAATTAAACAAAAACCAATATCTACTGTGTCTTTATATATAGAAGGGGCGGAGTGTGGCATGGACGACGCAGGAAATGTCGAACGAATCCACGACCTGATCCGGCAGAACGACCCCTCCGCCCTGGATTTGATTTATGACACATTTGGCGCCCGATTGTATCGGTATGTGCTGGTTATGCTGGGAGATGTAGGCATGTCAGAAGACGTTTTGCAAAATGTGTTCGTGCGCCTCGCTGAAAACCGGGAATGCTTGGCGCGGGTAGAGAACCTGGCGGGTTATCTCTTTATCATGGCGCGCAACCTGGCCTTGAATGTTCGCCGCAGCCGGGCGAAGAAAGAGGAGAATATCGAGGATTATGCCAATATCCTGGCGACGGAAGCAGATGATCCGGGAGCCGTTGACGATCGAGATCAGCTGCTCAAAGCGTTGCTGAAGTTGCCGCTGGAACAGAGGGAAGTGATTGCCATGAAATGCTGGCAGGATATGACTTTTGATGAAATTGCGGATTCCTTGAAGATATCGCTGAACACGGTGGCCAGCCGCTACCGGTATGCGTTGAAGAAATTACGCGAACATTTGATGCGTGGGAATAATATGTTCCGGCTGTAGAAGCGGCTCCCCCGTCGGCAACCAAGGGGCCACTTGCCGCGACTCGTCGCGGCGACGTGGTCAGAGCCGCTTGATTCAGTGCTTAGGAATTTAAAGGGGACCAACATGAACGATCAGGACATTGAAAAATCCCTTTCCCGGCTCCAGGTCAAGTCGCCGGATGCCGGCGTCCGCCAGCGGGTCCTGACGGCAGCGCATCAGGCCTGGGCTCAGCCCCGGGGTGTCAGGGTTCCCTTCCCGGTGATCGGATTTCGATGGGTTATCGGTTACGCCTGCGCCGCGGCGCTTCTGATTCTTCTGAACGGGATTTACTCCCAGTGGGATTCCATGCAGATGGCCGAAATTCTGACGCCTACGGTGGCGGAACAACCCATGGACCCGGAAATGAAGGAGTTCTATACCGAACTGGGCCGGGACCCCAGAATCTTTCAAAGATTCAGCCTGATGGCTCGCCCCATCCGAAATAGCGGAAGCCCGGTTGTGTTATGGAAACAGCGTCAGGAATGGATGAGGTCCCTGGAGTTGGAGAGTTAAGAATTTCAGATCATTCGCTAAAATAATGGGTTAATAGAGTTGTGACATGACTATTCAGGTTATCCACCTTTGGAGTGCGGTAGCCGGCGCTACCGTTTTTCCCCGGCGAAGCATGGCTTCGCCGAAAGCAAAGCGCAAGCGCGGGCTTGCGCACTCCATATAAATTTTGGCCACACAGGGCGTGCGGCCGCCGGGACTCCTGAATACCATAATAGTTACAACAAATGAAAGGTCGAGCATGCAAACATTCAAGAAAATCATGAAATGGATCGGAATCGTTCCGGGTGCGCTGGTTCTCATTGTCATCGTCGTGCGTATTATTCTCGATATTGTCTTCGGTATCGAACTCCGAGCGACCCTGCGCGAACTCAAGGCCCAGGGGAGACCACTGACCTATGCCGAGTTCGTGCCGCCACCTGTGCCGGACACCGACAACGCGGCGTTGCTGATGAAGGAAGCCATGGAGCTGATCCCGGCGCAGACGAACTCCGCTCCCAGCGCCCTGAAAAGCCTGATGGCTATTATCGAAACCAATGCCATAGTATGTACGGATATCACCAGTTGGACAGACGCCCAGAGGGAAGAGGGGGCAAGACTGATTCAATCGAACGAAGTGAAAGAATGGTATACGCTTCTGGAAAAAGCCGCCCAGCGTCCTCACTTTAATAATAATCTGGATTGGAGCCGGGGGCCAGACATAAAATTGATGAATTTAGGCCTCTGCCGGAGGATGCTCCGTGTGCTGGCTGTCAAAGCCGGGTTCGAGGGTCAAGGCGGAAACCTTGATCAGGCCATGGACAACATCCTTACCGGATTGAAATTGAGCAATAAGTTGGGTGAAGAACCGGCGCTCGTCACCCAACTTGCTCGGGTGGCTTGCGACCTGATTCTTATTGGCGAACTGGAGCGCCTGGTCGATGCTATTCCGCGAAGCGGTGAAGCTTCTTCGCCACTAAGCACGAGTGCCTTGGATATTCCCGCAGAGCCAACACGGGCGCTTATTGCCGAACTGGCGTTGCATACCGATATGATGCCGTGGAGAAAAAGTATGGATGTTGATAGGGTGGGGGTGGGGATGTGGATCTTTGATCATCTGATAAGTGGTTCACCGGTGGCAATGTACGAATTCCTATCCCTGTCTCCCGATATCTGCCCGAGATTAATGGCATGGACTTTTGTTGTTATCAGACCGGTTTTAAAAAAAGATTACATTGTCTATCTAAAGCTAGTACCCGAGATTCAAAGACGTTTCGAAATACCTTACTATCAGATTGCCGATATCATGAAGCAGAAACCCATTGAAGAGCGAATTCCGAGTTATGCAATGTTCTCACGTATATTACTGAGTCCGAGTTACGAGAAAGTTCGTGAAAGGGTTGCGGTCCATCAAGCAGAAGTGGAAGTCTGCCGGGTCGGCCTTGCGCTGAAGTTGTTCAAGCAGAAATCCGGCGCCTATCCCGACGTGCCGGACAAGCTGGCGCCGGAGTTCATGGAGTCCGTTCCCGTGGATCCGTTCACCGGGAAGCCGCTGGTTTACCGGAAGGCGGGCGACGGGTTCCTGCTTTACAGCCTGGGTCCGAACCTGAAGGATGATAGCGGCAAGCCCAGATCGCGTTCCGGCCAAGCCGCGGAAGATACCGATATCGTCTGGAAATGCGAAAAATAGTCTGTGAGCCGAATATAGCGATCTTCGGAATGCCGTTTTTAGATTCTACTTTGTAGCAAATTCAGGCGGCTCGGCGCCGCCCTCAGCAGGCAAGCAACTTGTTAATTACAAACAAGTAGTGGATAAACCGATATTTCAAGTTACTTGGGAGAATCTAGCCAAATATTGTCGAACATTTTTTGATAGAGTTGTCGTACTTTGGAGTGCGGGAGCCGAACAAATCGAATTGAAATCCAGGTGGCGGATGTGCCTTTAACAGGAAAAATGGGCGACTAAAGGTCCGTCCAGAAGAAGGAAAGGACAATATAGTATGCGCAAATTCGTCATGGCGTTCCTGATCGGAGCAGTCTTGTTGTTGGCTGTGTTTTTAGTGATTACGGGCCGTTCCTTCATCGGCGATCGGGACATGGGCCAAACAACTGTGGCGAAGGTCACGCTGGCATTGCCGCCGGTTAAACCAGGAGCCGTATCCGGTTTAGTCGGGCTTGGGAACAGGTCCCTCGTCCCACCGCAAATGCCTGCACCGCAAAAAGCGCCAGACACCAATGTGCCTCCATTGCTCAAGCGGCTTTTGCGCGACGCCGAAGCCGGCAAACTAACCCGTGAGCAGATCGAACCTTATCTGCGCGAGAACAAACGTAGCGCCAACAGTCTGCTTGTGGCCGCGCGCATTACCGGGGACATCGCTCTACTCAGAGAAGCGGCAGCGAAATTTCCAAATGACCCGCGGGTGCTGCTTGATTGGTTTCTGCGCGGTGACGCCACGCCCGGCGAACGCCGCCAGGCGCTGGATGCCTTCCGCCGGGTGGAACCCCAAAATGCGCTGGGTGATTATCTTTCCGCACTCGACCATTTTAAGAACGGCAATGTGGACGAAGCGATGAGGGACATGTGGCAGTCTCGTGACAAAGACCCGATGGATGAGTATTTTCGGGAAACCGTGCAGGACGCCGAAGAGGCCTATAGGGTGGCGGGATACTCTCGCGCTGAGGCAGCGGTTGCGGCGGCCTATGGGGCGGAACTTCCGCAATTGTCCAAATTCAGAGAATTGTCCCTGCGCTTGCTTGACTTGCAGGATCAATATGCACAAGCTGGTGACACCGACATGGCCCAGAGCGTCATCGAGATGGGCCTATTGCTCGGATCGCAGATGCAAGGGGCAGCTAACAGCGCACTTCTTAGCATGATTGGGGGGATGAGTATCGAACGGCAAGTTCTGCAACGTCTCGATCCCGACGCAGTGCTTACCGCCAGCGGGCAGACGGTTGGTGAGCGTCTGACGGAACTGGAGCAGCATACGCAAATAATCCGGAAACTCGGGGACGACCCTGATCTGCAGCTCTCGAAGCTCGACGCGAATGAAGTCGCCAGCTTATTTGAACGCGCCAAGCTCTTCGGCGAACTTGAGGCATTCCGCTGGCTGCAAAACAAACATGGAAGCGGAACTACCACGCCGTGAGCAAGCGGATAATTCCCGTTTCTTACTGCACGACAACGGTCACTTTATCAAACAGGATTTGACCGTTTAGGTCCAGAATGCCGTCCATCGGATAATCAACGGCAAACCAGAACGTGTATAAACCAACTTGCAAACCGGTTATCTTCAACACTTCCGTGGCCGGCAGATTGAACAAACCACCCTGGTACACCGGATGACAATTTAAAAGGTTCCCATCAAACTCTGTCCACTGATCTGAATTGTTCAGGTAATACCAGGACGATCCGGCAAAAGCAACAACCCACCAGTCAACTTCTGCGCCCTCATAAATGTCCGCGTTCATTTCGATGGTAATGGACATGGCGTCCGGATAATTGATGGTGGTTGCCCCCGCTGTGCCATTGGCCTTGATTGTTGGTCCGATTGCGGGTTTCACATACCCGCTATCGCCGGCGCTGAAACCACTGGCGTCCGCGGCGTTCACGGCTTTCACCCAGTAATACAGAATAGTCCCGGGCGTTGTGGCGGCAGTCAGATCGTCATAGGTTGTAGTTGCGGTTGTGCCCAAGTTGGAGACGCTTGCTATGTTAGTGCCTGCACTCCGCCATACCTCATAGCTCGTAGCTCCGCTTGCCGCGTCCCATGTGACCGCCACCTTGTTTGAGTAGATCCCATCCGACGCGACCAGGTTTTGCGGCGGAAGAAGGGTTGAAATATCTTTCACCGTCACGGTCTTGGTTACGTTTGCCGCCGAATTCCAGTTGGTATTCCCAGCCTGACTGGCAATGATGCTGACTGTTCCCACGCCGGTAAAGCTCAAAAGTGTGCCGCCCGTGATAACACCCGGCCCAGAGCCGATCGTAAAGGTCACCGGCAGTCCGGAGGCCGCCGTAGCCGACAAGGTTACCTGACTTGTAACCCATTGATCCGGGATGGCCGGGAACGTGATCGTCTGGTTCGCCTTGGCAACAATAAGCGTGCTGTTGGCAACACCCTGGTAGTTCCCATCGCTAATCGTACCGATCACATCATACGACCCCGCATTCACCGGCGCTGTTGCATTCCCATCGTACATAACGACTACACTCAGGCCGGCCGGCACGGTTGTGGCCGTTACGCTCCGGACCGTCCCGTCATAGGTCTGCGTCAGATTGCCCAGAAACACGGAGGCCAGGTTCTTGCCCACGTTGAACGTGTTCATCACGTCCGGCGCCGCATTCCAGTTCGGGTCCCCAGCCTGACTCGCCCTCACCCTCACCACCCCCGAGCTGGCAAACGTCAGGTTCGTCCCGCTGAGTACTCCCGGACCCGACACCAGCGCAAAGTTCGTCACCGCCAATCCAGACGACGCTGTCGCGCTCAAATGCACCGTGTTGGTCACGGCCTGTTGGCCGGGATTCGGGAACGTTATCGTCTGATTCCCTTTGTTCACCATCAGGGTCGCCACCGCGCTCGTCACCGCGTTCACCACGTTGCTGACCAGGCACCGGTAATTGCCCGCATCGCCGGACGCCACCGATCCGATCGTGTAGGTCGCGTTCGTTGCCGAACCTATGTTTACCGTATTCTTCTGCCACTGGTAATACAGCGGAGCCGTGCCCGACGCCCCCACGGTGAAGCTCGCGGCAGTACCAGGATTGTTGGTTAACGAGACAGGCTGGGTCGTGATCGCCGCCGGCACCATGGTGTCATACGTCACCGTGTTATCCGTGCTGATCGAAGCCTGATTCCCATTCCCCGCCCCATCATGCGCCACTCCAACGCCCACAGTCACGATCACGGTTCCGTTACCCGTCATCCCGCTCACCGCCGCCTGGTAATTTGTGCCGCTACCGGTCACCGCCGCCGTCGTCGCCCCCGCCGTACCGCCAATCGTCACGTCCCCGTCCGTAAAATCGCTCACCGGCTCGCTAAACGCCACCGTAAAACGGATCGGCCCCGCGTTCGTCGGATCCGCCTGACCTGCCGCCTGGTTTACCGTCACGGACGGTGACGTACCGTCGCTATACCCGGTATCGACGGCGCCAAATTCGCTTAGACACACCGCATTCGTTGCCTTGATCCAGTAATAATACAAGATATCGGCGGCCACGGACGCATCCTCATATGTCAATCCTGATGCCACGCCCACCCGCGCCGCCGTATTGGTGTTGTTTGCCGTGTTTCGCCACACCTCGTAACCGCCGGCGTCTGCCACGCTATCCCAGCTCACGACCACCTTGGCCTGATATGCGCCATCACTGGCGGCCACCCCGATCGGCGGCGCAACCGACCGGTCCGCGGCTTCCGGCGTGTTGCCGTAGCGGCCCATATCCACGCGGTTGCCGCTTGGATACGGCTCATTGGCATACGCCGAGCCAGGATCGCCGGTATCAAGGCAGGGGGAGCTATTCTGTAGGTGGTAATCACGTGTCACGGCGCTTACAAACAAAGGATTGGTTGAAAGGTTTCCCGTTCCGATTCCCGGCCAAGTTGAATTGATGTCGGTGTAGTTCACCGCCAGAACACAGGAGGGTGCTTTGCTCATGGTGGCGGTATTATTCCAAAAGATGGAATTGTGCAATTCCAGCCTGGAATTGCCGGCGGCCACGACGGCGGATATATTGCTGACAAAGGTTCCGTTTTCGAACAAAGTGTTGCCCTGATTCTCCGTACGGAAGGCACCCTTGTTATGGCAGAATAGAGCGTTGCGGATGTCAAGTACCGTGTTCGTGGAGAGCCCATCCGCGGAATTGAGGATGATGTTCGTCGCATCGTTGTCCGTCCACGTCAGTTCGCGGGTGAAGAGATAATGATCGTTGGCGGCATACTCCATGACGGCGCGCGCGGCAACGTTGCTTGCAAAACGGCATGCATTCAGCCAGCTCCACGGTTCCATGGTCGAGTTGCGGAGGCCGTCAACCACGCGCAAGACCGTATCGTTGGAGCTGTTGCCGACGAAATCGACATCTGACATATACAGACAGATACCGCCCGCGCCGTTTGTGTAGCCGACGTAAAACACGTCCTTGTTGTTCCGGTTGTCCGTGAATTGGCAGTTACGGAAACCCACCCTGATGGCATCGGACGACGAGGCGTAAACGGCGCGGCCCGTTGTCCCAATGGCAGCGTGACTGAGTACAAAATTCTCCAGGAACCCGCTGCCCGTGAACGCGAGCAGATTACCCGCATGATTGGTCATCTGGAGAATCGGCCGATTAGTCTCGGATTCGCCCATAATACGAATTCCCGTGAATACGGAAGGCAGTTGCACGGCTTCATTGTATTGACCGCTGGACACGATGACCGCCACGTTCGCGGTTGCGGCCACGTTGACGGCGGCCTGGATGGTGGCGTATTGCGTGGGGACGCGGATGGCGCCGGACAGGTCATGATAGAACGCGCCGATATCGGCGCGGGTGCCGTCGGGGTCCGGCGGATCGGAAGGATCACCGGCGTTGATGCAGACCGACAAGAGGCCAGGACGGAGGTTAGCCAGGAAATCATTACCCCACAGAATTTCACGACCCTGGACGTGATAGTCGGGAACGTAAGGGATTGCAAACCCGTTGGTCACACCCGGTGCGAGGCAGGAATAGCTGATGGTCAGTCCCGACAAGTCTCCCGCCGGCCCATGGTTTCCCATGTTATTGGCGCTGATCAGCGAATTCCGCATGTAACCGACCACCCGCGTGGGGAAGACCGTTACTGATGTCGCCCCTAGTAAAAAAGTGCAGTTCACGAAATTCACCTCTGGCTCATTCGAACCGATTACCTGGCCGTTGAAAAAACAATACGCAAAATCACCCGAGAACGGCATCAATTCCGTCCGGTAGATTTCAACAGAGATCGCGTTATCGCCGGTGCTATCGCAAAACATAATAGGATTGGTGGCGGTGCCGAGCGCTTGAATTGTCCCTCCCTGCAATACCTGCACTTTCCAGTCGGCGCCGAAGTCGCCGTCGGTGTGGAGCACCACCCCTGGCTGCAGAACCAGGCTCGTGTCGGTCGCCACAACCAGGTCCGCAGCGAGGATATAGTCGCCCGAGGGCAGAATCCTGCGGCTGCCGTCATAAGTGAAATCGGCATCCGACAGAATATTCTTGTCGGTCACACCTAGACCAACGGTCTTTTTCTGTATTAGGTAACCGCCGGTGGTGTCCCGGACGTCGAACGCGATGGTGTAGGAACCGGGCGGGATGTTCGTTACGTCAAGGAATTGTACGCGCACGTCTTCTGTCCGGTTGCTTTGCAGGTACGAGAAAGCAAAGTGGTTGGAGACGGCGGGTTCGCACGCGACGTTCGTGATGGTCCAGCCGCAGTTGTTGAACGACACCACCCGAAAAACAACGTCATCAATAACGCCCGACCCATCGTCGGTGTTGTAGCTGCGGCCGTAACTGTAAGCGCCGGGCGTCCGGATCCGCGGCAGGGCCTTGAACTGCGGGCTGACGATCTCCTGGCGCGGATCGCCGAGAAGCGTGTAGTCGTTGCAAACAGGATAGGCCACGAGCATCATGTCGCCAACACACGGCCCGACGCTGCCGTTCTCGAAATAGGACTGAAAAAAAGTTGCATCGAAAGAACTATAATACACATCCTGTACGGTCCCGATATACGCGGAATTACCGTTTTGCGCCCGCTGATAGAGTTCCGCCGGATGTTCGTTATCCTCGAACACGGCGCCACTGCATCCGAAATTGACGCCCAACGGCCGGATATGGCTGTTGTTGGGAGCATACCAAGCCGGGCCCCATTGCGGGTAGAGATAGTATCCGTGTCCTTTTCCCCAGAGGATGGTGTGCGTGTCCATGGCGGCGAAAAGGTCGTTGGGCTGGGCATTGTACAGATCGCCGTTTACGTCCACCGCCATGTAGGGGAGAAATAGGTTTGAATATACATTAAGGGTCGGACCGACTTCATCCTCTCGCGGAATCAATTGAACCTTGTCCGTCCCGTTGGACACCGTGATTAAGGCCTTGGCGATGCAATTGCTGATGTCTTGCGCCGTGGCCACGGAAAACCGGCCCACGGGGATATGTCCGCCGCCGTAATAGAAGTCGGATAAACCGGCATAGCTTGGCACGAGCTCCGTGTCGCCGCCGATCAGAACGTATTCTGTGCCGTTGGAGTAGAGCACATTCAGGATGTAGTCCCTGATCTTAACGCGCGCCGTCTTGTTGGTATCGGGATCCTGCGCATAGATGTCTTCGACCGCCACCACTGCGGCTTGGTGGCCGGCGTCGAAGGCATGGTGGCTCCGGAGCGGCTCGAAGTTGTTGGTGAACGCCACGGACGTGATGATAACGTAATAGTTGGTCGTTCCCGCCAATGGGAGTTCACCTCTTAGCGCCCGGAGCTTGCCGGTCAGCGCTTCGCCTATCAGCGGCCTGGCGTAGCTTGTGGTTTCCTCCGGATTCATCACCATCCGTTTTACCATCGTCTCGTCGTTCTCCGTGCCCCGCACCGGGATAGTATACGTGTCCCCGGCCACCAAACGAATATCCAACACTGTGTGACGACGGAACTCCAAGATGCCGGTGACCGGATTGTAGCGCAAAGGAGTGAACGATATATCGAGAATATTGTAACCCCGGAAGTTGCGCACCTTGAAACTAACCGGATGGTCCGGATAAAAGGCATCTTGGGAATAGATCGCCGGGTCTTCATGATTGCTCTCTGCCCACAACCGTGCTTGATCCGGATCGGTCATGTCGAAGCCGGAATAGGGCTGATTCACAAACATCAGCGGCTTGGTGAGGATGACACGGCTAAAAGTACTGGCCGCCGAAACTACGACCCGTTCGACGATGACGGACGGCGGGAGCAGGACACGACAGGAAAGAAAGGGCAGGGCCGGTGCCCCATATCGGCTGTAGTCCGGAGTAGCCTCGGGCAGATCCACCCATGACCATGTTTCTGTTCGACCTTCGCGGCTAACGTCCCTGGCGCCGACCGTCATGTCGCCGGCCCAGCAGGACACCCGCATGACGTCGGTTGATGGACGTGAGAGCGTGAAGTCCGAGAAGGCTTCGGATGCGCATGCCGTCAGTAGTATTCCGAGCACAAGATAAGACCTAATCATTTGCATGCCCACCTCCAAGCTAAATAAAAATATCTAACTACTCCGGTAGCACCTCCATGAAGTTAGCTTTAAAGTTTCACTTACCAAAGACTGATGCCAAATGCAACCCTACACTGGAAATTTCTATCCGGTTAATGTTGCCTGGGATTAGCGCAGCCTTTATGATAACCGGTTAAATTGTTCTCAGAAATCAGCCGACAACAAAATGGATAGGAGACACGAGGCATGAGCGAGTGGTGGAAATATTCGATCACTGAATCCCTGAAGAAACTCGATAGCGATGCTGCTGGCGGCTTGAGCGACCAGGAAGTCCTGCGTCGCCTCGATCGCTTCGGTCCCAACGCGCTGGTTGAACGGGGAATCAAGAGTCCGTGGCTGATCCTGTGGGAACAGCTCACGGGCATCATGATCGTCATCCTGATTGTCGCCGCCGTTGTTTCCGCCGCCATGGGCGAGCATGCGGATGCCATAGTTATTTTCGTCATTGTCGTGCTCAACGCCCTGTTGGGATTGAGCCAGGAGTACCGGGCGGAAAAAGCGATGGCCGCGCTCAAAAAAATGGCCGTGCCGACTGTAAAAGTCCGGCGCAACGGCGGAGTCCAGGAGATTTCATCCCGCGAGCTGGTGCCGGGTGACATCCTGATCCTGGAAGCCGGCAACCTGGTGCCGGCCGATTGCCGCCTGCTGGAGACGGCCAATCTTCGGGTGCAGGAAGCGGCTCTCACCGGCGAGTCCGAGCCGGTTGAAAAAAACATCCAACCGCTCGCGGGCGAGGCTGTTGCCCTGGGCGATCGCCGCAACATGACCTATCTGGGCACGATCGTTACTTATGGCCGCGGCCTGGCCGTGATAACCGCCACCGGCATGCGCACGGAACTGGGCGGGATCGCCACACTGATTCAGACCGTCAAGCGGGAGACCACCCCACTGCAGAAGCGGCTTGCCCAGTTGGGCAAAGGCCTGGCGCTGGCAGCACTGGCCCTGGTGGCCGTCATTTTTGTGCAAGGGTTGATCCGCGGTGGCACAAGTGTCGCAAACATCAAGCTCATGTTCCTGACCTCCATCAGCATGGCGGTGGCCGCCGTGCCCGAGGGCCTGCCGGCGGTGGTGACGATTGCGCTGGCGCTGGGCGCGCAACGGATGCTCCGTCAGCGGGCCTTGATTCGTAAACTGCTCGCGGTGGAAACGCTGGGCTCGGTGACGGTTATCTGCTCCGATAAAACCGGCACATTGACCGAGAATCGAATGACCGTGACCGTACTGGATGTTGGCGGGGACAGGATCGACCTGACCGAGCGTGTGGAACACCATGGGCCGGTTTTGGATGGTCGGGCAGGTCCGCGCCCGCAGGCGGGCGATCACCCCGGGATGTCCCTGCTGTTGACGGCCGGGGCGCTCTGCAACGATGCGCTGTTGAAAACTCAGCCTGCCGGAAGCGATTCGTTGCAGGCCATTGGCGATCCAACCGAGGGCGCGCTGGTGGTGGCCGCCGCTTCCACGGGATTATGGAAGCATGAATTGGAGCAGGCTTTTCCACGGGTGGCCGAAGTCCCCTTCGATTCGGATCGCAAGCGGATGACGACCGTTCATCGCGTCGGCCAAGTAATCCCGGCGGACCTTGACCGGGCAATGAGCATAGCCGGCGTCCAAAGGATGCCGTACATATCTTTCTGCAAAGGCGCCGTTGACAGCCTGCTCGGCGTATGCGCCGGGGTTTGGGCGCCGGATGGCCCGCAACCGATGACCGCGGATCGGCGCCGGGAAATTATTGCCGCCAATGACGGGCTTGCCCAGAACGGCATGCGTGTATTGGGGGTCGCATTCCGCCTGCTGGATGGCGAAGGGCTGAAGCAGGAACTGGAGCGGGAGCTAATCTTTCTTGGCTTGGTTGGCATGATTGATCCGCCGCGCCAGGAAGTGCGGGACGCGGTCCAAACCTGTCGGACGGCCGGTATTCGCCCGGTGATGATCACCGGCGATCATCCGCTGACCGCCCTTGAAATTGCCCGGCAATTGGGGATTGCCGCCAACGGCAGGATTTTAACCGGATCCGAACTCGAAAAAATGACCATCACGGAACTTCGCGATCAAGTGAATGATGTGGCAGTTTATGCGCGGGTGTCTCCGGAACATAAGCTCAAAATTGTGCAGGCATTACAGGAATGCGGACACGTCGTGGCCATGACCGGGGATGGAGTTAACGATGCTCCGGCGCTCCGTAAGGCGGATATCGGCGTGGCCATGGGTATCACGGGCACCGATGTCACCAAGGAGGCCGCCGATATGGTGTTGCAGGACGATAACTTCACCACCATCGTTGCGGCCGTCAAGGAAGGTCGCGTGATTTACGATAACATCAGAAAATTCATCAAGTATCTCCTGAGCACGAATTCCGGCGAGTTGTGGGTCATGCTGTTGGCGCCGTTTTTCGGGATGCCTTTGCCTTTGATTCCGATTCAGATTCTTTGGATGAATCTGGTCACGGACGGTCTGCCGGCGCTGGCTCTGAGCGTGGAGCCGGCCGAAAACGATATTATGCGCCGCCGGCCGCGGCGCGTTACGGACAACATCTTCGGCGAAGGGATGGGTTTTCATATTATCTGGGTGGGGCTCCTGATGGGCGCGGTGTCACTGGGCATGGGTTACTGGGATGCCGGTGCGGGCGGAACGGCTTTCAGCGATCAGGGTGTCGTCCGGCATTTCCGCACCATGGTTTTTACGCTGCTGACTTTTCTGCAAATGGCGCATGTCATGGCGATCAGATCCAATCGCCAATCGCTGTTTACCATCGGCGTGTTTTCCAACAAGGCTTTGTTTGGCGCCGTATGCCTGACGGGTGTCCTGCAGTTGGCCCTGGTGTATGTGCCTTTTCTCCAGAAGTTCTTCCAAACGGTGCCGTTATCGGCCCTGGATTTGACAATATGCATCCTGCTCAGTACCAGCGTATTCTGGGCCGTTGAATTGGAGAAGTTCGTGGTTCGTCGCAGAGAATGCATTCCGGCGTCCGGCTCGGATCCACTCCCAGGGTGATGCGCTCGGAAGGTCGGCTATGGGCGGCCATGTCGGTTATACCAGTCCCATTGACGACACATCCCCCTTGAATGACCATGACCTCGGCCATGGATCAGAGGGTATATCGGAGACGGAAACGAGTCCGGCAAAAAAACCGTTTTTTTCTTGTTGCATTCGGGGGGGTAAGCTATTATCCATTTTTAGACGTTTCCCTGTAAAGATACACATTTTTGCGTGTATCTTTTGGTAGGGCGCGCAGTCCCTTTCTGACTGGGTTGCGGGCACAAGCCCACCTTGGGTGGCATTAGGCGATGCCTGCCTGGGCAGTTACGGTATGCAAATTAACAGGAGGGACAGGTGGTGGAAAACGGACGACGGAAGCTCAAACCTTTCACGGATCGAGGTGAAAATGAATAGGTTTATTTCGCTTTTTGCCATACTCATTCCTGTAAATATATTTATCTTTTCGGCAATAGAAATCCAAGCGGCATATCCGGCAGGATGGAGATATAGGCAGGTGATAACTGTGACTGGAACCAATTTCAGCCATGATATGACGAACTTTGCAGTACTGGTAAGTTATACCAATGCCAACTTGAAAAGTGTGGCCAACGGAGGGCACGTTACGCAGGACGACGGTGGCGACATCAGGTTTCACAATGCGGCGGATACGCAGTTGAGCCATGAAATTGAAAAGTACGTTGCCACCAACGGCAACTTGATTGCGTGGGTGAAAGTCCCTTCCATTTCATCGAATACCGACTTTACGTTGAATATGTATTACGGAAGCGCGGAAGCAGGAGACCAGTGGAACGCGACGAATACGTGGGAAACAAATGCTATGATGGTTCAGCATTTCAATGAAACGTCGGGCGGCATTAACTACGATTCCACGGCATACACGAATCATGGCACGATAATCGGCGCAAGTCTGATAACCACGGGACAAGTGGATGGCGCGGACAGTTTTGACGCAATAGATGATTATGTAAATGCTGGGAATGGAGCGAGTTTGGATATTACCAATACAGTTACGGTGACGGTGTGGATATTTTACACGGGAGCTAGTCGAAGCTGGATTTTAAGTAGAGATTTGAGCTCTAGTTATGGCTATCAACTTGGTATAGAAAGTTCTCGAAAGATGACAATTTCCATTGGTAATGGGAGTGGTTATAATGTAGTTACGGCAAACGAAGTCGAACAAACCAACGTATGGACGCATATCGCCGCAACGTATATCATCAGTGCAAGTAATATAACAAGTGTAGCGTTATTTAGAAACGGAACTCTAGTTAAAAGCGGCCCGATATTAAGGATTATTAATAATGGTGTTAATGCCGTTTTGATTGGGAGTTATTCTCGGTTTGGCACTTATTGGTTTAATGGTCTGATCGACGAATTACGAATCCACAATCGCGCATTAAGCTTGGGAGAAATAACGGCGCAGTACAACAATCAGGTTTTGCCGTCGGCATTTTACAGCGTGGGGGCGGAACAGCAACGTCTGAATAAAGGGACAATTATTTCAGTATGTCTTGTTTCAGAGTGAAATGGACAATTCAATCCCATGAGTTATAGATATTCAGATAAATAATTTCCCATCGATCCGGCAACAAGCTCGCTCAACCTCTGGTTGAACGAGCCTTGTGCCGCCTTCTTCCCGCTGGAAGCGGGACAAGCTCGAACCGCCTCAACACCCCTGTAACTGAGAACGTGTGAAAAAATCGAGTTATCCATTGCAAAGAGCGGTCGCGACGAAGCGCGACCCTCCATTTTGTTATGAAATTAGCTTGGTTTGGTCGATGGAGGGACACGCCTTTGTGTCCGGCCATTTTTTTCACAGTTTCTGAGGTATTACAGAAAACGCGTGAAATAAATTGACTCTCTGCCCCGGGAATTCTATCATGCCCCGCGTTTGCTGTTCTTTCTTTGTACGGGATAAGCGGAGTTTAATCGGTCAACATGTTCGACTTATAATCCGCGCCTTCAGGCGCATCAGGGAGGAAATCAGACGATGAAACGGATTGGGCAATGGGCAACATGGCTGGTGATGGCGGTGTTGGTATTTGGCGTGGGGTCTGGCGCATGGGCGGGGGAAGCTGATATTAATCTACCGGATTTGAAAGCGGTCACCTTCAATGTCCTCGGCATGCCCGTAAGCGGGATGCTCTTGCTGTATGTCGGGCTCGTGGTCTGCGTCATCGGGTTGATCTTCGGCCTGATTCAATATGCCCAGACCAAAGCCATGCCGGTGCATGAATGCATGAGCTCGGTGTCGCAGACGATCTGGGAAACCTGCAAAACCTACCTCTTTCAGCAAGGCAAGCTCCTGATGATCCTGTGGGTGCTCATCGGCGCCTGCATGCTGTATTATTTCGGCGTGCTCCAGCAGAAGAGCGCTTTTCACATCATCATCATCCTGCTGGCGTCCATCTTCGGTATCCTGGGATCCTACGGGGTCGCCTGGTTCGGCATCCGGATTAATACGCAGGCTAATTCCCGCTCGGCCTTCGCCGCCCTGCGCGGTAAACCGTGGCTGGCGCTGGCCATCCCGATGAAGTCCGGGATGAGTGTCGGTCTCCTGCTGGTCAGCGTGGAGCTCTTCTTTATGATCTGTATCCTGGCGTTCCTGCCGAAGGATCTGGCGGGTCCCTGTTTCATCGGATTCGCCATCGGCGAGTCGCTCGGCGCCAGTGCCCTCCGTATCTGCGGCGGAATTTTTACCAAGATCGCCGACATCGGGTCGGACCTGATGAAGATCATCTTCAAGCTCCCGGAGGACGATCCGAAGAACCCCGGGGTCATTGCCGACTGCACGGGCGACAACGCCGGCGACAGCGTCGGACCGACCGCCGACGGATTCGAGACCTACGGGGTAACGGGCGTGGCCTTGATCGCTTTACTGGCGCTGGCCCTGGTGAATAACCCCCTCCTCTGCGGCCAGTTGATTGTTTGGATTTTCGTCATGCGTATTCTCATGATTCTGACCTCGCTGGCTTCGTATTTCATCACTGAAAAAATCTCGGCCGCAAAATACCGTGAGGCCGACGAGTTCGACGCGGAAAAGCCGCTTACCAACCTTGTTTGGATCACCTCGCTGATCTCGGTGGCGGTGACCTTCGTGGCCAGCAGGCTCCTGCTGTCGCCGGCGGAGTACGGCAACCTGTGGTGGGTGCTGTCGGTGATTATCAGTTGCGGCACGCTGGCCGGCGCTCTGATCCCGGAGTTCACCAAGGCCTTTACCAGCACGAATTCGCGGCACGTCAAGGAGGTCGTAATCTCCGCCAAGCAGGGCGGGGCCTCGCTGGATATTCTATCCGGGTTTGTGGCCGGTAATTTTTCGGCGTTCTGGGAAGGTTTGCTGATCCTGGGCCTCATGTTTGTCAGCTACCTTATCTCGCGGCATCCGGACCTGCTTGCCATAATGCCCACCACACCGGTTGACCTTACGTTTGCCACACCGATTTTCGCGTTCGGACTGGTGGCATTCGGGTTCCTGGGCATGGGGCCGGTGACGATTGCCGTGGACAGTTTCGGGCCGGTCTCAGACAACGCCCAGTCGGTTTATGAATTGAGCCAGATCGAATCCCGGCCCGGTATCAAGGAGGAGATCAAGCGCCTGTTCGGCTTCGATCCCGACTTTGAAAAGGCCAAGCTGTGCCTGGAGAAAAACGACGGGGCCGGCAACACCTTCAAGGCGACCGCCAAGCCGGTGCTGATCGGCACGGCGGTGGTGGGCGCGACCACGATGATCTTCGGTATCATCCTGCTCCTGGATGCCAAGTACGGCGGCGTGGTCAGCAAGCTGAGCCTGGTCCAGCCGGAAATCATCCTGGGCCTCCTGATGGGCGGCGCCGTGATTTATTGGTTCACCGGCGCCTCCACCCAGGCCGTGGTAACCGGCGCCTACCGCGCCGTGGTCTATATCAAGGAACACATCAAACTGGACAGCGCGACCGCCTCCATCAAGGACAGCAAGGAGGTTGTCCGTATCTGCACCATGTATGCCCAGAAGGGCATGATCAACATCTTTGTGACGATCTTCTGCCTGGCGCTGGCCCTGCCGTTTTTCAACGCGTATTTCTTTATCGGCTACCTGGTTGCCATTGCCTTCTTCGGCCTGTTCCAAGCCATCTTCATGGCCAACGCCGGCGGCGCCTGGGATAATGCCAAGAAAATCGTGGAAGTTGATCTGCGGATGAAGGGCACCGAATTGCATGCCGCCAGTGTCGTGGGCGACACCGTCGGTGATCCATTCAAGGACACCTCTTCGGTGGCCATGAACCCGGTGATCAAGTTCACCACGCTCTTCGGCCTGCTGGCCGTCGAAATTGCGGTGACAATGCCGGACACTTGGGTCAAGCCGGCGGTTGGCGCGTTCTTCTTTGTGGTTGCCCTGGTCTTCATCTACCGATCGTTCTACTCAATGCGGATTCCGGAAGAGAAGTCGGCGGCGTAGAGGTCAGAGTTACAGAGCCCCAGAGCCTCAGGGGGAAAATGTGCAGAGGTCAGTAGTCAGAGCGGAAAACCGGACGAAGCAGACCCTGTAATATTCCGGATTCCTGCTCCGACTGACCTCTGCCCATCTGATTTCTGAGGCTCTGATCTCTGGCTTCTGGAGTTCTGATGAAAATAACTTTCTTAGGTACCGGAACTTCCATCGGCGTACCAGCTATCGGCTGTTCCTGTACGGTGTGCGTGTCTGCGGATTCGCGCAATAAGCGGCGCCGTGCCAGCCTGTACGTGGAGGCTGCGGGACTGCACATGATCATTGACACCCCTCCGGATTTCCGCGACCAAGTGCTGACGTTCAAGGTCCCGCGGGTGGATGCCCTGCTTTATACCCACAGCCATACCGATCATATCGTGGGGTTTGACGATATCCGCCGGTTCAACGTCATTCAGAAGCAGGCTATTCCGGTCTATGGTTCCGCCGCTACGTTGGGCGATCTGACTCGCATTTTTCCCTATGTAATCCGGCAGGCTCCATCAGGAGTTACGTATCCCCGTGTGGAATTACGGCCCATAGCGGGGCCATTTCGGATCGGAGAAGTCGCGGTGGAGCCGATTCCGGTTGAACATGCCGATCTCCCGACGATCGGTTTCCGGTTGCAGGCGGAAGGGCATGCCGTGGCCTATGTGCCGGATTGTCATGCCATGGACGAGGCCACGATCCGGAGCTTGACCGGCCTTGACGTCATGATCCTTGACGCGTTGCGCCCGGAATTCCATCCGACCCATTTCAACCTTGCGGAAAGCATTGCGATCCTTCAGCGGATCGGCGCCCGCCGGTCCTTCATCACCCACATTGGTCACCAGATGAGCCACGAGCAGGCCCAGCAGGCGCTTTCAACCGGCATGACTGTCCCCCACGACGGCCTGACGATCAATCTGTAATGCGGCGAGAAAGATGAAAAAAGTTGGAACAAATTGGCATTGCCAGACGTCCATATGAATAAAGTGTTATTGGAATGCCTCAGTTACAGGGGGAATGGAGCGCAACCGAATTAGTCAGAGGGCTTCAGTTGTAGCCGCCGTTCGACAGAACGGTCCGTCAGCTGACGGACCGTTTTTCCCGCTGGAAGCGGGACAAGATCGAACCGACTCAACACCCCCCTGTAACAGAGGTATTACATGTTATTGCAGGTCAAAAAATGTGCAAATAATGGAGGGAAATTGTTATGCGTAAAAGAACAATGTTGAGTGTCGGATTGGCCCTGCTGTTGGCCGGGTCGAAGGCTTCAGCCATGGAGATCGGATTCAGCGAGGATTTTGCGCTGGCTACTAACCGTACCGTGGTACTGGGCCAGTTAATCCCAGGCACCGAAGAGTATTATTACTATACCTGCCTCAACTATCAGAATCTTGGAGCGGACGACAAGGTCGAGGCTACCCTGAAGCTCTGGCTGGCGCGCAACGGAGAAACCCAGCGCAACCGGGAGATCCGCCATCGTCAGGCGTTGCTGGGCTATGGCAAGAAACCTCAGTCCACGCTGGCATATCTCAAGCTGAATATGGGACTGTTGTTCGACCATCAGCAAGAGAAGTTCGGGCAGAAGTCCACCTTACCCACCCGGCTGGATCAAACACAGATCAGTCGCGAAACGCTGACCGCCCGGGCCTTGGCGGAAAGCGTCAATACGGTTAATAGGTTTGAGAATTCGGCATTCGAATTCCTTGCGGCCATGAATCTTGACGGCGAGCGCCGGCGCGACCTGCTGCGGCGCTTACAGCGCCCGGTCTATCCGAACCTGGTTAAATTGGTGGTTGACGATCTCGGCTTCCGGAACTCCCAACCTTTCGGTAGTTTTCCCATTCACCGCCAGCTCTTGCTCGCCCAGCTCGACGAACTGCTGACCCTCAAGCCGGACCTCTTGAATGAGGCCAATTTCGTCAATATTTATCTCTCCAAACTCCAGCCCGGTCCGGACGTGGATTGGCCGCATGATATCGCGGCCCGGGATGCGTTGCTCAATCGTCAGTGGACTTTCGTCCAAAAGCTGGCGCCAGTGCATAATTCGCTCAAACTTAACATTCTCTACCAGCGGCTGGCGCATGACCGCGCCCAAGGCAAGTACGACAAAGCGCGGTTCATGGAATACATATCCATCCCGCGTTCAGCTTCTTATGTGAACCCGAAGTATCTTGAAAACCCCCAGTTCCGCGACAGCCAGGCCAGGTATGGCATGGATTTCTCGGCCGTCACCCTGATGCCGGTGGTGACGGGTGACGAAGCGCTCATCCGCGATTATCTGGCGCATTTCTTTGTAACCGAGGAGAGTTATCTGCCTTACCAGGAATACCTGCGGGATACCTATCTCCGGGAGGTGCTCGCCGAAACCAAGATTCTAAAGGGGATCGGCGACATGGAAAAATGGTATTCGCTCCTTAATGATCCGGGCAAGTACCAAGCCCTCAAGGAGCGCATCGAAATCGAATTCGCGCCGGTGAATAAAAACTTCTTCACCCTGGCGGAACCCGTGACGCTGGAAGTGGATATCAAGAACGTGAAGACCCTTATCGTGAAAGTCTTCGAGATCAACACCTTCAATTACTACCGCGACAAGCTCGCGCCGATCACCACGGCGATCGATCTCGACGGGTTGGTGGCCGGTCGTGAGGAGGTCAAGACCTACGACGATTCGCCGCTGCGGCGAATCCGGAGCAAGTTCGATTTTCCCGATCTAAACCGGCCCGGGCTGTTTGTCGTCGAATTCATCGGCAACGGCAAAAGCAGCCGGGCGCTGGTGCAAAAAGGCGCCTTCCGTTATCTGGAACGGGTCGGCGCCGCCGGCCACGTGCTGACGATCCTCGACGAGCAGAACCGCAAGGTCGAGAATGCTTCCCTCTGGCTGGCGGGACATGCGTACCAGGCCGACACCAGCGGCCTGATCACCGTGCCGTTCAGCGCCAAGCCGGGCCGCCAGCCGATCCTGATCAGTCAGGCCGGTTTCACCATGCTCGAGCATTTTGAACACCAGGCAGAAAACTATGCCCTGGCCGCCGGCATCTACGTTGACCGCGAGGCGCTGTTGAAGCGCAATAAAACGCGGGTCATTCTGCGCCCCCTGCTCACCGTGAACGGTATGCCGATTGCGCTCACGCTCCTGGAGGAGCCCAGGCTGGAGATCGAAGCGACCGATGCGGAAGGCATCAAAACCACCAAGGAAGTCCAGGACCTGAAGCTCTCCGCCGAGCAGGAATACGTTTATGAATTCCAGGTGCCGGAGAACCTGTTCCAGCTTTCCTTCACGCTCAAAGGCAAGGTCCAGAATATGAGCCGGAACCAGAAGGTTGACCTGGCCGATGGCCGGAACTTCCAACTCAACCAGCTCGATGCCACCGCCAAAATCGAAGACCTGCACTTCATCCGCGCGCCCGAGGGGTATTTCCTGCGCTTGCTCGGCAAGAACGGCGACCCGAAGAGCGATCGGCCGGTAAACTTGGAGTTAAAACATCGCGATTTTGTCAACCCCGTCAACGTCAGCCTGCAGACTGACACGGAAGGCCGGGTGGCGCTTGGCACGCTGAACGACATCATCACAGTGAAGGCGACCGGGCCGGAAGGCACGGCGCATACCTGGACCCTGCCCCGCGACCGCTGCGCCTTGCCGGCGACAATTCACGCCCGCGCCGGCGAGAAGATCGCTGTCCCCGATATGGGCGCTGCGGCCAAGCTTACCCTGCTCGAAAAACGCGGCGCCACGTATGTGCAGGACTGGTCCAAATCCCTTGCAAGCGGCGATGGTTTTATCACGATCGCGGAACTGCCTATGGGCACTTTTGAGCTGTGGCTGAAGGAAGTGGACCAGGTGATCACCCTGCAAGTGACCGAAGGCGAAGTACGCAACGGTTACATCATGGGCGGCAACCGCCTGCTCGAGGTTAAAAACCCGGCGCCCTTGCAGATCGGTAACATCCAGGCCAAGGACGACCAAGTGACGATCGCCATCCGCAACGCCACGCCGCTCACGCGGGTCCATGTGGCGGCGGCGCGTTTCCTGCCGGCTTATTCGCTTTTCGACGCGCTTAACATCGGCGCCACCGCCATTCCGCGGGAAATCCGTCCGGGCCACCAGGAATCGCTTTATGTTTCCGGCCGCGAGCTCGGCGATGAATACCGCTATATCCTCGAACGGAAATACGCCCGGAAATTCCCGGGTAATCTGCTCGCCCGGCCCAGCCTGCTCTTGAATCCCTGGGCCGTGCGGACAACCGAGACCGCCACCGAAAATCTCCAGTGGGGCGGGGCATATGCCAGCCGGTCGTCTAGGGGAGAAAGGGAGGGTATTAGTTATGACCATGGTAATGCATCCGGCAAAGAGCCGGCCATCGGTGATTTCTTTGCCAACCTGGATTTCCTGGCGGGGCCGGCAGTTGTGCTGGCCAATCTCAAGCCTGATGCGGAAGGCGTGGTAACCATCCCGCGCACGGCGCTCGGGGCCGGCCAGCAGGTCCGGGTGGTCGCGCTGAACGCGAATAACGCGGTCTATCGCGAGCTGATTTTGCCTGAGGCGCCGCTGGCAACCCGGGATCTGCGCCTGGCCAACGCGCTCGATTCGGGCAAGCATTTCACCGAGCAGAAGCAGGTTTCGCTGGTCACAGCCAATCAGGAATTCGTGATCCCGGATGTTGCCGGCTCCAAGGTTGAACTCTACGACACCCTGCCCAAGGTGTACGGGTTATATGTGACACTCAGCGGCGATGCCACGCTCCAGGAGTTTGGCTTTATCAATGACTGGCCGAAACTCAAGCCGGAGCAGAAACGCGAGAAGTTTGCCAAGTATGCCTGCCACGAATTGAACTTTTTCCTTTATCAAAAAGATCCGGATTTCTTTGCCAAGGTTGTTCAGCCGTACCTGCGGAATAAGAAGGACAAGACCTATCTTGACCGCTGGCTGATCGGCGACGACCTGGGCGCCTGGCTTAAACCGTGGGCCTATGGCCGGCTGAATATCTTCGAACGCATTCTGCTCGCGCAGAAGATCAAGGACGAGAATTCGGCCACCGCGCAACATATCAAAGATCTGCAGGATATGATTTTGCCCGATCTTGACCGGCTGAACGAACTCTTCCTGACCGCGATCAAGGGCCGTGCGCTGGAAACCAAATCGGATATCCCGGGGATGAAGGGGATGATGATGCCGGCGGCGGCGGAAGAGGTGGGTGCGGGTCGGCAGTTAGACATTGGTGTCCCATTAGCCTCTATTACTGAATCCTCTGATGAAAGTAATAAGGAGGGCGCAATAAGGGATATGAAGAAGACATCAAAAAACGGCTTAATAGCTAAAGTGGAATCGTCAAAAAGGTTGCGGGCGGATAAGCCTATGGCCAAATCAGTGCAGGAGAGGCAGGAGGGTGGTGCGCGTGAACAAGAATTATTGCTTGATGTGGCGGAAAAAAAGTTCGACACCGCCCGGCGCGAAACTCAGCGCCAGTTGTACCGGAAACTTGAGAAGACCCAGGAATTGGCGGAGAACAACTATTATCACCAGCTCATTGAAAAACAGAATGCCGAACTGGTGAAGGTCAATCCCTTCTGGCTGGATTATGCCCGGCATGGCGCGGGGGGCTTCTTCTCAACCCACCTGGCCGAGGTGGCGCCGAATTTCACCGAGATGATGCTCGCACTGGCCGTGCTGGATCTGCCGTTCGAGGCCCCGGCGGTTGAGACCGTCAGCCAGGGCACCGGCCTGACGCTCAAGTCCGGGAATTCGCTGGTCGCCTTCCACCAGGAGATCAAGGAAAGCACGCCGGCCAGGAATGCGCCGCCAATCATGATCAGCCAGAATTATTACCGCGCCAGCGACCGGTATCGCACGGAGAATGGCGAACGGTTCGACAAATTCGTGACTGAAGAATTTCTGGCGCAGGTGGTTTATGGCTGCCAGGTGGTCCTCACCGATCCGGCCTCCTCCCCCGAAAAACTGGACGTGCTCCTGCAAATCCCCAAGGGCGCGATCCCGGTCCAGGGCGGGTTCTACACCCGGAGCCGGCCGGTCCAGCTCCAGCCGTTTTCAACGCTGACGCTGGAATATTATTTCTATTTCCCGCAGGCAGGCGAGTATCCGCATTTCCCCGCCCATGTGGCCAAGAAGGAGCAGTTCGTTGCCGCGGCCCAACCCAAGGCGCTGAAGGTGGTCGAGACACCGAGCAAGATCGACACCACCTCCTGGGATTACGTCTCGCAGAATGGCGAGCCGGAAGAAGTGCTGGCATTTCTGAACAACGATAATCCCGCGCGGCTGAACCTCGATCGGATCGCCTGGCGGATGCGCGACAAGGATTTCTTCAGCAAGGTCACGGAACTGCTGGCCCGCCGGCACGTTTACAACAATGTGCTCTGGTCCTACGGCATCTTTAACAATGCCCCGGCAGCGATCCGCGAATTTCTCCAGCATTCGGATGCTTTCCTGGCCCAATGCGGGCGCTACCTGGACTGCGAGCTCGTGACGATCAACCCGGTGGTCCGCAAGAGCTACCAGCACTTGGAATACAGTCCACTCGTCAATGCCCGCGCTCACCAGGTGGGCAAGCGGCGCCAGATTTTTAACGAGTGCCAGGCGGCCCAATACCAGAACCTGCTCGATGTTCTCAGCTACCGGCCGCAACTCGACCAGGACGATCTGCTGTCCGTCACTTACTACCTGCTGTTGCAGGACCGGATCGACGAGGCCCGGCAGTTCTTCGCCCGGGTTGATCCCAGGCAAATCGCGACCAAGATCCAATACGATTATCTCCAGGCCTACCTGGACTTTTATACCCCCGAACACAAACAGGCGCGGCGGATTGCCGAGGCCTATCGCGACTACCCGGTGGATCGCTGGCGCAACTTGTTTGCCGGCGTGCTGGCCCAGCTTGACGAACTTGAAGGCAAGGGCCCGGCGGTGGTTGACAAGGAGAACCGCGATCAGCAGCAGACGCAAATGGCGGCCACGGAAACCTCCTTCGAATTCGCCATCGAGTCGCGCAAGGTGACCGTCAACTACCAGAACCTCCAAGAGGCGGTGGTCAACTATTACCTGATGGATATCGAGTTGCTCTTCTCGCGCAATCCGTTCGTTCAGCAGCAGGCCGGCCAGTTCGCCTACATCCGGCCGAACCGCACCGAAACGCTCAAGTTCCCCGCCGGCGGCAAGCCGTTGATCTTCGATCTGCCCAGGGAATTTCAGAACGCCAACGTGATGGTTGAGATCATCGCCGGCGGGGTGAAGAAAAGCCGGCCTTACTTTGCCAACTCGCTGGCCCTGCAGGTTATCGAGAACTATGGCCAGCTCAAGGTCGCTAACCAGAAAAGCGGCGCGCCGCTGGCGCAGGTTTACGTTAAGGTCTTTGTGCGTCTGAAGAACGGCCAGGTTAAATTCTACAAGGACGGCTATACCGACCTGCGTGGCCGCTTCGACTATGCCTCGCTCAACACCAACGAGATTGACCAGGCCGATAAATTCGCCCTGCTCATCATGTCCGAGACCGACGGCGCGGTGATCCGCGAGGCCAGTCCGGCGAAACAGTAGGCCTGGCCTATTGTAGGGCGCGAGCTTGTCGTCACCGGGGTTGGAGGAGGGCCATGACCAAGGTCCGGCCCTACGAAGCCGTCGTTCAACAAGCTCAGAGGAATCACCCGCCATGAACCATGCCGGAATTTGACAAGCTTGATAGGATAGCTGCCACATCGCTTCTTCGTAAGTATTAATTCAGGACTTGACATTAGGAACATTATGCTGTAGTTGTTGGACAATAAATTACCCATAATATCTATAACCTGTTAATTGATAGAGTAATACTGGAGACAATAGTGAGGACATTTGAGCGGACACATAGTTGGCTTAAGTTTATTGCCGATTTACATCAGGCGTCCCCATCCTTATGGATCGCTCTAGGAGAATGTCAGTCTAAATGTGAGCATATTTCACATGTGCCTCTGCGTCCGGATACAGCGGATAATCTCTACAAGCTGTATCTGGCAAAGGGGGCTGCTGCAACGACCGCCATCGAGGGGAACAGTCTTTCGGAAGAACAGGTTCGACAACATCTGGAAGGTAAGCTGAAATTGCCACCTTCCCAACAGTATCTTCAAAAGGAAGTGGACAACATCATCCAAGCCTGTAATGCCATTTTGAAAGCTATTAGTGACGGTAAAAATCCATCGCTGGATGCCGCCTGGATGCTGGATTTGAATCGTCGGATTCTGGAAGGACTATCGTTGGAGCCTGAAGTACAACCGGGGGAGATTCGAACTCATAGCGTTCTGGTAGGGCGTTATCGAGGTGCGCCGGCGGAGGATTGCGATTTTCTGCTGGCGAAACTCGCTGAGTGGTTGAACGGCGATGATTTCAAACCGGCGCCGGGACTTGAGATCGCCTATGCCACCCTCAAGGCTGTTATCGCGCACCTCTACTTGGCGTGGATTCATCCGTTTGGTGACGGAAATGGTAGAACCGCACGCCTCATTGAATTTCAGATTCTCATCACCTCGGGCGTGCCTGCCCCTGCTGCACACCTGCTGAGTAATCACTACAATCAAACTCGCGCGGAATATTATCGGAGACTTGATCATGCGAGCCGGTCGGGCGGAGATATTCTTCCCTTTGTCACTTATGCGGTGCAGGGATTCCTTGACGGATTGAAGTCTCAGCTTGAATTCATCTGGGCGCAACAATGGGACGTGATATGGCGGAATTATGTGCATGAAATGTTTCGAGACCGAGTGGGGCATACCCATGTGCGGCGTCGGCATCTAGTGCTTGATCTTTCACGTGTGGAGAAATCTGTTCCCATTTCTGAGATCACGCAGGTTAGCCCTCGTGTTGCCGAGGCCTACGCCCGTAAGACCAGAAAGACCCTGATGCGGGATTTGAACGAACTGGAGCGGATGAAGCTTGTGAAAAGAGGGCCGCAGGGATATCGCGCCCTGCGAGAGCAGATTTTGGCCTTCTTGCCGATAAAAAGTGAGATAATAATCGATACCTATAACGGCTAATGAAGTCTCCCAGATGAAGACACTTAAAATAGCAAGAAGATACGCAGAAGACAATGATGCCAAGTTGTTTTATGGCGATTGTCGCTCTCTATTGAAGCAGATTCCAGACAACACCGTTCAATTGGTTGTGACGTCACCCCCTTACAACGTGGGGAAATCGTATGAGAGGCGGCAGACCTTGGAGGAGTACCTGACTCTTCAGAGACAGGTAATCAGGGAATGCGTGCGGATATCATGGTTCGCGGACTCAGGCGGGTGTGTTTACGAACCAGTCTCCGATTCCTGAATCACGGCGGCTTGGCGCAGGCGGGCGATGAACGCGCTGAGCAGTTTATTCTTTTCGGCAATGATCAGCGCCAGCCGGATGTGTTCGCGGATCATGGCGGGGGGCGGCTGTGATTCCGGCGGAGTATCTTTGCCAAGAAACTCGTGGGCGTGATCCTTGAGATACGCGGTGACCACGTCATCCGTCGGCTTGGGACAGGAGGCCGTGATCTGTTCGATCAGTTTTTCCGTTTGGCGCGCTTCCTGGACTTGCCGGCGCAGGGCTTCAGGCGATAGCTTCAGTTTTTTCAGATGGGCCTGGAATCCAACTGTGCCGCCGCAGGCCCGGGTCAATTTGTCCACGGCCTGGTCAACTTCCTCCGGGGACACCTGGATGTTTTGGCGGCGCGCCTCGCCGAGCAGCAGCAGGCGGCCGATGGCATAATCCAGCGCCTGGCGCTGAAGTGAACGGGAATGCCGGGAGAGTTCTTCCGGCGCAAGATGGCCGTGGAACGCTTTGAGCAGACGCTGGTATTCCAGTTCTACCAGTTCTTTCGATATTGGCTTGCCGTTGACGGTCAGGTTCATAATGGCTTTGGAAATAACCCGCGGAATACACTGAATGGAGTGCGGGAGCCAGCGCTCCCGCTTTGCTTTCCGCGAAGCCATTGCTTCGCGGTGGAAAGGCGGTAGCGCCGGCTACCGCAATCCAAAATTGGATGACCTGAATATAAAAATATTATTTTCCAATTATCCGCTCTTTCTTCCGTGGTTTCTGTGGGCAATCATCTTCGTTTCGGTCTCCACCCATTCATGGTACTTGCCATAGGCGGCCGTAATCGGCGTGACGAGAATTTCGGGCACCTCGTAGGGGTGATGGCGCTTGATGAAGGCCATCAAGGGCGCGGCGAGTGCGGCGCGGGTTTTGGCCAGCACCAGATATTCCGGCGCGGATTCCACCCGGCCCTTCCACCGGTAAATACTGTGGATGGGCATGAATTGGACGCAGGCTGCCAGCCGGGATTTAATGATCGCGCCGGCCAGCTTCTGGGCCTCCGCCTTCGATGCCACAGTGGTGTTGACGATAACGAGGAGTTCAGTCTTGCCATCTTTCTTGTTCTTTAATCTTCCACTCACCATCCACCCTCAACCTTCCACTCATCTTTTAGGATCAATCCACTCGTCCCCCGCCGTTAAAGGCGCGGCTGGGAAGGTTGCCGTGCCAGATGAGGTTGGCGTGCTGGAGCTGTCGGCATTCTTCCCGGGCCGGCGGACGGTAGAATAGACGGAACTGATCGGACCATTCGCCCAGGCCGGTGATGGCCCGCGGGGGCTCCTTGCCTTGACGGACAAACCACTGCGGGTCGCGCAGATCGATTCGGATGGAATATTTTTCGCCGGGTTTCAGGACATGCACGTCGGCGTCGGTCGGCGCCGGTCGTTGTTGGTCGGCACTGGTCCAAGCCCAATTATTACGACTCCAGCCCCGGATGGTATCGGGTCCCAGGTCGATGGATTTCCCCTGCGGCAAGTCCACCACGGCAATAGCATTCGATGAGGCGTTCATCAAGGTCAGCGTTGCCGCCACGACAACGCGGTTGGTCACCGTCCGGTTCGATAGATTATTCGTGGCCGTCTGCTCATCATTCTCGATCGCCAAGCCGATACCGATCGGGCTCCAGCGATGGCCTTTGAGCACACTCTTGCCGTTGCCGGATACGGCCACTTCCATTTCGAGCGGAATCTGGATCTCGCCTTCGCTCCGGCCGCGTTCCAAGTCCAGCCCTTTGCCTTGTTCAACGAAGTATGCCTCCAGGCCATACCGGATGCTCAGATTGGCACCCCCCTGGCCGGCGCGTCCGCGGAGTACCACCTCGGCGTCGGCCGGTTTCCGGTCCGAGACATAGTCGAGCGAGGCGAGGTCGCCGTGCATTTTCAGCGCGGCATAGACCTTGATGTCTTTGCGGGTTGAGCCGTCCTGTTTTTGCGAACGCAATCCATCGCGCGATTGGTTGGTGGTCGCATGCCCGATTTCATAATCGAGGCGGACGAAATCGCCGCGGAACGCATCGCGCGGATCAATGGGTGCGGTGCGCAGATAGATGGTCCGGCCAGTGCGGAAAATCAGCTCGCGTTCCGTGGCCATGTAGGCCAGCACGAGGCATTGCAGGGCGGCGCCGCCGATGACGATCCAGGTTTTCATGTAATTTTACACTTCTTCGTTCGCGCGTAGAGGTATCCCTCGGCGAAAATAACGGCCCCGATGATAATAAAAACCAAACCGCGGATGAATAAGCTGTCGAAGATGTCGAAGTAGCGGGCCACGGCCAGTGCGATCAGTAAAATGGATCCGGTGATGGCGGCGCCCGGTTGGGTTTGGCGGCAGCCGCGCGCCATCAGGGCCAAGGCGAAAGCGAGGAGCACCAGGTTGCAGGGCGCTGACAAGAACCAGCCCCCGAAGGTTGCCGGCCATAGAATGCCGCACAACACCAGCAGAACCACGAGCGGGGCGAGGTAGATCTCAAAGCCGGGAGCGTCCGGGTCGGGGTCATTCCCAACGAGGATACGCTTCCACAACACCATGAGCCACGCAAGCAGGGTGAGGATAAAGGGCGCCAGCCACGCAACCCGGACCCAACCCGTGAGTTCGTGTTCAATGTGCAGGATGTGACGATGCATATCCGGGAAGCAGAGCAGGTAAAGCGTCACATAAAAGATGGTCCAGCCGAAGATACCGAAGACGGGGGCCGACTCGGGGAATCTGCCATACATCCTGACGAGAAACCGAAGCGCAATCCAGAGGACGCCCAGGTTCAGAATCGTGCAGAAGATCAGCCAGGGATGATGATCAATATCCGGCAGGGTAAAAATGATTGAGATGGTAAATGCGAGCAGGAGAACACCCAGGAGGAGTCGCGACTTCCGCCACCAGGCCATTCCGCCCAGGACCCCGGCCAGCAGAAGTGGTGCGGCAAGCATGAGCGTATCAAATTCAATCCGTTCGACGCCGCACCAGGTCGTCAGGAGAATAGCGGCAAGAATGGCCTGTGGAATGGACGGCATGACCAGCCCCAGCACAAGGGCGCCCAGCCCCCAGATCAGAAACGCATTCGGGAAATGTTCCTCGATGTGATAAATCTGGGCCACCAGCCAGATGCCGGCGCCGAACAGCATGGTGCCGAGGAGGCAAAGCCCTTCGCCCAGGTTCCTGAAGCGCGCGCTGGCCAGAAACAGGCGTAATCCAAGCCCATGCACGGCGGCCAACGTGCCGAGCACCAGCGCCAACTTGGCGAACTTGGGAATCGCATGCCAGTTGTAGGCGAAAAGGAGAATCACGCCCAGCCCGGTGATGACGGCGCCAAGCGAGGAAAAGACAATCATCCCCCACGCGGTGCCGGATTCGGCAACGGGGTATCTCCGGCGAAGAGTTTCGGCCTGGGCTGGGGAAACCAAACCATCCCGCGACCACAAATCGATCTCGCCCCGAATCCATTGATGTAATTGCTGAAGCGACATGGTTTATCTCAATAACCAAGAGCATATTGCCTGGCCGTCGGCGAGTCAAGTGGAAGGATCCGAATCCTGTCCAACGAGAGAAGCGATGGGCATCAAAACCAAAGGATATACAAAAGGGAAGCACTTATCGCCCTTCGGACGGATTTATTGGTAGGGCGGCCACAGTCCCTTGGCCGCCGTTCTTGGTCCCGACTCTCAGAGAGGTCGTCCGGTCTGATCCGAAAAAAAGACGGCACGCCGCAAGTGGCGGCCTTACAACGACTTTAAAATCCTATCCATTGAATTACGGTAACGCCGACTTTACGTCGGTTATGTTTAGGCGAGGCGCGCTTGACACAATCGCTGCGGAAAGTCATCATGCCAGTTAGTTTTCAATGGAGCAAAATGGCCCGCCCCGCGGCGGGGCGGACTTTAATGGATTGAAAATAAAGCCATAGCCGGTATACTCGCCTGCAATCCGTCAGCCGACGGATAGCACTGCGGGCAGGAAACCGGCTCTACCAGCATAAAGCGTCAGGAGGTAGAGCAGGCTTTACGCCTGATATTTTCAGGGGAGAAAGCCCATGCATTTCAAGGTCATCGGCTGTCATGCGCTTCGGCGCGAGTTATACGCCTGCGCAGCCCGGTCGCCGCACCTAGTGGATGTGATCATGCTGCCGCAAGGGTTGCATGAACAGCCCGATATACTCCGGCAGGAAGTCCAGCGTGAAGTTGACGCGCTGCCGATGGCGCAGCGCCGCTCCCGGCAGGAACTTTGTGACGGGGCTGTAGAATCTGACCGCCCCTTTGACGCCATCCTGCTGGGGTATGCCCTGTGCAGTAATGGTACGGCCAATCTCAAGGCCGGAAGTAGTCCCCTGGTGATCCCCCGGGCACACGACTGCATCAGTCTCCTGCTCGGGTCGCGGAAGCGATACCAGGACTATTTTGACCGGCATCCGGGCACCTATTGGTACAGCAGTGGCTGGATCGAGACCTGCCTCATGCCCGGCAAAGAACGCTATGAACAAACCCTGGCGTATTATGCCCGGTTGTATGGAGAGGATAACGCCCAGTACCTCATGGATCTTCAGTCCGACTGGTACCAGGCCTACCATCGGGCGGCGTATGTTGACTGGGGGTTTCCCAACCGCGAGCGCGAACAGGCGTTCACCCGGAAATGCGCCGCCGATCTCGGATGGGAGTATGACGAACTCCAGGGAGATGCCGGTCTGCTCCAGCGCCTGGTGGATGGGGAGTGGCCGGAGGATGAATTCCTCATACTCCAGCCGGGGCAGATATCCGAGGCCGATCCCGCCGGCGCCGGTATCCTGAAAACCAAGAGTGATGCAACATCCCCCGGTCTTGCAGGCGAATAATTCGGTCACCCTGCTTCAAAACCGCTGTAACAGGCGTACAATGTTTTTTAGGGCAGAGAAAAAAAGTAGAATATTATTGTAACAGGCATGGAGAAGCCGGCCCTTTCTTTTGCCGAGCAGGCCGCCCGGCTACTTGATCGCGGCCTTGTTGCCGACCGTAGCGAGCTGATGGATATTCAGAATGTTGTCGAGCATAATGGCACAATGAGAATTTCTGTAAAGGCGGTAGGGCATGAAAATAACGAACTTTTTATGGGTATTGGGATTTCTGATTTGCATTGGGGGTATTTCAAATTCAGCCATGTCTAAGAACATTGTTATCTATTCGTGGAACGTAGCCGGATCTCTCGAAAAGCCTGCCGCTTTTCTCAAGAAGGCCAACCCCGACATAATCTTTCTCCTTGAGGCCGGGCCCGAGGATGGATTGAAAACATTTGCCGGTGATAAGACGTACCGTTATTCCAAAGGTTCCTACCCCTTGGCCATCGTGAGTAAACTTGCAATCGAGGACTACGAACAACTGAACCTGCCGCATCTGAGTAAGCCCGTCTTGATGAGCACCTATAAGATACAGAATCACAGTTTCACCGTCTTCGCTCTCCACCTGAAGAATGATAAAGGTTCGCCTGAGCAGGTGCGTGAAGCAAAAACCATTCTTGAAGAAGTGGAAAAAAGGACAAAAAACACAAGCACAATAATCCTTGGCGACTTCAACGCGTTGACCCGGGCGGACGGGGAGAAAGAAAACACCGCGATTATCGAATTGTTTTTAAGCCGCGGGTACGTTGACGCCTTCAAGTGCAAGAACCCGGACCGGACGGAGCCCACCAAGATTGACAGGTCCAACAAGAATAAGCGCATTGACTACATCCTGGTCTCGAAAGATTTAGTCCCCTTCCTGACTAAGTCCTACGTTCTATCCGAGACGGATAAGGACATCTCCGACCACAGGGCGGTCTGGGCCAGCTTTGACTTCCAAGCTGAGAAAATCGGAAACGTGGCCTTCAGAATAGGAGGCGGCGAAACAGCCGACAAGCCGCAGTCGAAGTGCTGGTATCACGATGGTTCATGGTGGTGCATATTGGCTGATGGCACGGGAACCTTCTTCCACGAGTTCACCAACGGCAATTGGATCAAAAAGCAGCTGGTGGATCCAAGCACATCCGGCAGGGCTGATGTATTGTGCGATGATGCCCAACTCTACGTTGTAATTTACATGGGCAATCCATCGGAGCAGTCGCTCTTCTTTAAGTATCACTACGACAAGCAGACGAAGGAATACTTGCCGGATGCCGGTTTTCCAATTCCCATTTCAGTCCCGCCGGGGCATGAAACGATGGTCATAGAAAAGGACTCTACGGGAAGAATCTGGCTTACCTACAAAGCCCAGGGCAACATCTGGGCGAGTTGTTCCGAGCCCGGGAACGAAAGGCTCTGGACGTTCCCCGGAGGTGTTATCCAACCGGATGTGAGCAACGACGACATTTCTTCAATCGTCTCGTTTCAGGGGAAAATCGGTGTCTTCTGGTCGGACCAGAAAAGACATCAATTCGGATTCAAGATTCATAAGGACGATGACCCTGCGGACAAATGGCAGCCGGTCGAAGTTGTTGACGACGAGGAATATATTGCCGATGACCACATCAACATCGCCTCAGCGAAGGACGGAAGAATCTTCGTCGTCACAAAAACGAGCAAAAACGACGTCAAACAAAACATCAAAGACCCCCTCTTGGTCTTATACGTGCGAAGCAGGGAAGGAAAATGGACCCATCATACCGTGCTAACCGTTGAAAAAAAAGGCACAAGACCCATAGTCCTCGCAGATGAAGTAAACGACAAACTATACATCCTTTATACTGACAATGAAGCAGGCGGGAGGATCCTTTACAAGAGTACCTCACTAAACAGCATGGATTTTCACGAGGAAGCAAAAGAGTTCATTTCTGTACCCGGAGTGAAACTCAACAACGTCACCAGCACCAAACAGAATATAGACAGCACTACAGGCCTCATGGCGATATGCAAAGGCGGCCACATCGGCTATTTTAATTTCATCCGATAGAGAACGGCTTGCGGTGAACCGTCATGCCTTCATCGTGCGACCGGCGGCCCACAAAGGAAGCCAACGGAATTGTGCTTCCGACGGGCAGTCAACGAAAAGATATTGGGTGAAAATTGCACGTTTCCGGGCGATTTTTAGATTTTATATTCCTGTTTTTTATTGACCTTCCAAGCTAAAAGCCTAGGATGAACGGCGCATTACTGAATCCATGCGGGATTCAGGATTAATACTATCACGGAGGAAATGAAACATGGCTATTATCGATTTCGGCGGATCGAAGGAGAACATCGTCACGCGCAAGGAATTTTCCATGGATAAAGCCAGGAAAATTCTTCGCAATGAAACCATCGCTGTCATCGGCTACGGCGTCCAGGGCCCGGCCCAGGCCTTGAACCTCAAGGACAATGGGTTTCGCGTGATCATCGGCCAGTCCAAGGCTTTCAAGCGCGACTGGAATCGCGCCCAGAAGGATGGGTGGGTCCCCGGCAAGACACTGTTCGATATCGACGAAGCCGTCCGGCGCGGGACGATCATCCAGATCCTCGTGGCGGATGCCGCCCAGAGACAAATCTGGCCGACGGTCAAGGCCAATCTGAAGAAGGGCGATGCGCTCTATTTCTCGCATGGGTTTTCCATCGTGTACAAGAACCAGACAGCCGTGATTCCGCCGAAGAACGTGGACGTTATCATGGTGGCGCCCAAAGGATCGGGCACGTCCGTGCGGCGTAATTTTCTTTCCGGCGCCGGGATTAACTCCAGCTATGCCGTCTTTCAGAACGCCACGGGGCGCGCCAAGGATCGTTGCCTGGCGCTTGGCATTGGAGTGGGGTCCGGGTATCTGTTCCCGACGACCTTCGAACAAGAGGTCTACAGCGATTTGACCGGCGAGCGTGGCATTCTCATGGGAGCCCTGGCGGGCGTCATGGAAGCCCAGTACGATGTGCTCCGGATGCACGGGCATTCCCCCAGCGAGGCGTTCAACGAGACGGTCGAGGAGTTGACCCAGAGCCTGATCCGCCTGGTGGACGAGAATGGCATGGACTGGATGTTCTCCAATTGTTCCGCCACGGCTCAGCGCGGGGCGTTGGATTGGAGGCCGAAATTCAAGAAAGCCACGCTCCCCGTATTCAAGGCCCTTTACCAGGCCGTGAAGTCGGGCAAGGAAACGGCGCGTGTCATTTCATCCTGCGGCAAGCGAAACTACCAGCAATTGTTGGCTAAGGAACTCGGCGCCTTGGGTAATTCCGAAATGTGGCGTGCCGGCCGCGCTGTTCGTTCCCTGCGTCCGCGGGAAAAGGCCAAAGCCATTACCCGTGACACCAAGGGCGTTGCCGGACGAAAGGCCTGATAAATCACGCTTGGAAGTGTGATTTATTACTCTTGTGAGCACGATCACTGTCAAACTGGATGCTGGGGCCTTGCTGACTTGTGAAGCCGGTACCGAAGCTGGCGCCCTTTTGCCAAGCCGGATATCTCCCGATGGTATGCCTTTTATCGGTTGTTTAGCCAACAACGACGTATCGTCATTGTCGTACCCGCTGGATGTGAACAGCGCCGTCCGTTTCCTGACCATGCGGGATCCGCAAGGCATGCGGATCTATCGGAATTCCATCTCGTTTCTATTGTCCAAGGCGGCCGCGACGTTGTTTCCACGGGCCCGTTTTTATATTGAGCACTCCCTCGGCACCGGCTACTTCTGCCGTTTTGAAACCGGATCGCGGCGGTCGATCACTCCGCAACAGGTGCAGAGGATGGAAGACGCCATGCGCCGCCTGGTCGAACGGAACTTGCCGATTCGGCGTCAAAAACTGGCTTTTATCGAGGCGTTAAGCATATTTGAAAAAGCCGGATTGATCGACAAGGTTAACCTGCTCCGATTCCGTAATCCGCCAAAGATCATCATCTATGAATGCGACGGGTATATTGACTTGGCTCATGGTCCCCTGGCCCAGAACACCGGCGTCTTGAATGTGTTCCAGCTGATTCATTATCCGCCGGGGCTGGTGCTTCAATTCCCGGACCCGGACCGATTGCATCGCGTCGTGCCCTTTCGGGATCAGCCCCATCTGTTTCAGATTTTCCAGGAGCACAAGGAATGGGGTCGGGTGCTGGGCGTCAATAATGTGGGCAAGCTGAATGAACTCATCGCCGGCGGCGGCATCCGGAATTTCATCAAGGTGGAAGAGGCCTTCCATGAAAAGAAAATAGCATCGATTGCCGACCGCATTTTCACTCGGCGTCCCCGCGTACGCCTGGTGCTCATTGCCGGCCCGTCCGCGGCGGGCAAGACGACTTTTTCCAAACGGCTGGCAGTGGAACTGGAAGGTCTGGGCGTAAGGCCGGTCATGATTTCGCTGGATAATTATTACAAGAATGACGCCCAGACGCCCTGCGACCGGAGCGGTCATCCGGATTATGAACATATTAGGGCGGTCGATGTCGAGTTGTTCAACCGGCATATTCTCCGCTTGATTGCGGGGAAGGAAATTGATTTGCCGTATTTTAATTTTCAGAAAAAGCGGCGGGAATACCGCGGCGAGCGGCTCGCAATCAGTGACGACCAGGTCGTCATCGTGGAAGGCATCCATGGGTTGAATCCTCGGTTCACGCACCGGGTTCCGGATCGCTACACGTTCCGGATCTATATCAGCGCACTCACCCAGTTGAATATCGATGCCAATAACCGCATTTCTACCACCGACAACCGCCTGATGCGCCGCCTGGTTCGCGACCATGCCTATCGCGGCAATTCGGCGCTGGCCACCTTTCGCATGTGGCCTTCGGCCGGCGCGGTGAAAAAACATGGATATTTCCCTATCAAAACAGGGCGGATGTCACCTTCAATTCGGCGCTTGATTATGAACTGGCTGTTCTGAAGCCGCTCATCGAGCCGCTGCTGATGGAAATCAAGCCATTGGATCCGGAATATGCCGAAGCGCGCCGGCTCCAGGAATTTCTGTCCAATTTTCTTGAAGTCCTGACAGCGGAAGTGCCGAGCACGTCCATTCTGCGGGAATTCATCGGCGCCAGCGGGTTTAAATATTAGAAAGGATTGTCATTATGGATCGCTTGCATCTTAATATCGCCGTCTGTCCGGAGGAATTACGGCCGGGTTTGGCTGAAATTCAGCGTGAATATGCCCATCGTTTTGACCCATCGGAGCGCGCCCCAGTTCTTGAATTTGTTCCGGAGCCCTCGCGCGTCGCCGGCTTGGCAGTAACGAAGGATGCTCGGAAGGTGACCATCCGGTATGGCCGCAAAACGGATGCGTTTCGCGCGTTGGGTCGGGTGCTGGGCGAATGCCATTCTGGGTTGCGGCCCGGCGAGTATGCCGAAACGCCGCAGTTGGATTGTCTGGGCGTCATGGCGGATGTGTCCCGCAACGGCGTGCTGTTGCCGGAGGCGGCCCGGGCGTTCATGTGCCGTTTGGCACTCATGGGATACAACAGCCTGATCCTGTATGCGGAAGATACCTATGAGGTGCCGGGCGAGCCTTTCTTCGGCTACCTGCGCGGACGCTATACCCGGGATGAAATGAAGGCCATGGATGATTACGCGGATGCCCTGGGGATTGAGATGTTTCCCTGTATTCAAACCCTGGCTCATCTGGCCCAGATCCTGCAATGGCCTGCCTATCATACCCAGCGTGATACGGCAGACATCCTGCTGGCGGAGGATGAAGCCACCTACCGGTTGGTCGAAAAAATGATCGCCGCCGCCAGTGCGCCGTTCCGCTCCAAACGTATCCATATCGGCATGGATGAAGCCCATGGCATTGGCACCGGTGAATTCCGTCGGCGCTTTGGAGAAAAAAACCCGTTTGACATCCTGAATGATCATCTGGCCCGGGTTCAGACAATCTGCCGGAATCTGGGGCTGAAGCCCATGATCTGGAGCGATATGTATTTTCGCCTGGGATCCAAAACTCATGACTATTATGATCGCAAGACCGTCATCCCGCCGGAGGTGGTGGCCCGGATTCCCAAGGGCGTGGATCTGGTGTATTGGGATTACTACCACCTGGAACAGGATTTCTACGAGGAATGGATTGATCGCCACCGCGCGCTGGGTTCGGAACCGGTTATGGCGGGCGGTGTCTGGACCTGGAATCATTTGTGGGCCGCCTTGCCCTTTTCACTGGCCGCGACCAAGGCCTGCCTGGATGCTTGCAAGCGAAAACAACTGCGCCAGGTGTTCATGACGTTGTGGGGCGATGACGGCATGGAGTGCGATGTGTTTTCGGCCTTGCCGGGCCTCCAGTTCTGCGCCGAACACGCCTACGCGGAAACTGTGATCGACACGCTTGTGAAGGAGAATTTCCGCGGATCCTGTGACGCCAATTATGATACCTGGTTGAAAGCCGCCGAGTTGGATACCATGCCTGGGGTTAAAGATCAGGGTCCCTCGACGGCCAACGTCAGCAAGTGGCTGTTGTGGCAGGACCCTTTACTGGGATTGCTCGATCCACAGGTGGCTGATCCTTCCGCTTTGGCCGCGCATTATGCCGCCCTGTCGGAAACCCTGTTCCGCGCCGCCGATACGACCTCCGGCGACCGGCGGCTTATTTTTCCCGCCAGTCTGGCGCGAGTTCTGGCATCCAAATGTGTATTGCGCGGCCAGATTGCGGACGCCTATCGCGCGGGCGATCGGAAGCGGTTGCGCAGTATGCTCGCCCATGAACTTCCATTTCTGCGGCAGGCCGTGGACGATCTATGGGTGCAACATCGCCAGTTATGGCTCAGCCTTTACAAGCCGTTTGGATTGGAAGTGATCGAATGCCGGTACGGTGGACTGCGGACCCGCCTGGAAAGCTTTGCCAATCGTCTTCAGGGCTATGTTGATGGAACGGTGAAGTCCATTCCCGAGCTGGAGACGAAACTGGAAAAAATCTACGCGGGTGATTTTAGATGGCTCCATTTATCCTATCACCAGGTCAAGACACCGAGTGTGATCAAATAAATGAATCACGGGTTGCTGATATTTGACCTGGACGGAACCTTGATGGATACGCGCCGGGATTTATGCGCCGGTGTCAATCTGATGCGCGGGTATTACGGATTGCCGCCGTTGACCGTGGATACCGTGGCCGGCTATATCGGCAATGGTGTTCGCAATCTGGTGTCGTGTGCCTTGCAGGATCACCCGGCTTCGCGGGAATGCTCCCGGCTTTGCGAGAACGCTCCCGGCTTCGCGGGACCGCTACGCCGTGGCAAGTCGCCGGGGCGAGTCGCCGGGGCGGATCCCGTCGATCTGGACGAGGCGGTGCGCATTAATTACCGCTTCTATCGCGAGCACCTCCACGACGAAACGACGCTCTATCCCGGCGTTGAAGAAGGACTGCGGCAGCTCCATGCGCACGGCTATAACCTGGCCCTGATCAGCAATAAGGGGAAGGAAGCCTGTATTGAATTGTTGAAGTATTTCAAGTTGACCGATTTGTTTTTCAGCGTGCTGGGTGGAGACAGCGTCTGCGAATTAAAGCCGCACCCTGAAGCTATTTTTACGACCATCGAGGCCGCCCATGCCGATCCGGCGCAAACTTGGATGATCGGCGATCATGTGACGGATCTGGAGTCGGCGCGCCGCGCCGGAGTCAGGAGCGTCTTTGTCAGCTATGGCATCGGCAAGCCGGGTGGTGAACAGCCAACGCAAATCTTTCCAGCTTTCCCGGACTTGACTCGGTTTTTCCTCACTGGCGGAAAGAGGAATGGAATACAGACATTTTCTCGCAAAGGCGCAAAGTTTGCAAAGGGGAATACGCCATGACCAATTCCGAATCCGTCAAACCCAATCCCGTCCGCGCCTTGAGCCTGCTGTCCGGCGGACTGGACAGCCAGTTGGCCATCAGGGTTCTTCAATCCCAGGGGATTGAGGTGCAGGCCATTGTTTTCCGAAGCGTTTTTTTCGGTTCGGAAAAGGGGGAAACCGCTGCCCGGCGCCTGGCAGTTCCCGTGATCGTGGAGGAATTCACCCCTTCCATCGTGGCCTTGGTTCGTCATCCGCCCCATGGGTTCGGCTCGGGCTTGAATCCCTGCATCGACTGTCATATCGCCATGATCCGTCGTGCCGGGCAAATCATGGAGGAGCGCGGGTGTCATTTTCTCAGCACCGGCGAGGTGCTGAACCAGCGGCCCATGTCCCAGAATCGGAAAGCCCTGGAATTGATTGCCCGGGAATCCGGCTATGTCGATCGGCTTCTAAGACCGCTGAGCGCCCAATTGATTCCGGAGACCGCGCTGGAAAAGCAGGGGTGGGTGGATCGCGAACAGCTGTGTGCTCTCGAGGGACGCAGTCGCCGGGCGCAGGTTGTCCTGGCCATGAAACTGGGGGTTACGGAATATCCCCAGCCGGCAGGCGGATGTTTGTTGACCGATCCCGGTTATGCCCGGCGCCTGAAAGAGCTGAAAGAACACGAGGGCCTTGATTCGGTGGACGCTATCATCCGCCTGAGAATAGGCCGTCACTTCCGTGTGGGAGGCACCCGGCTCATTGTGGGCCGCAATCAGGAAGAGAATCTTGAACTGGCCGCCCGGGTTCTGCCGTCGGACCTGATTCTCCAGCCGACCAACTGTGTCGGTCCGTTCGGGGTGCTCACCGGAACGGCGCCGGAAGAGGAAATCCGGCAGGCCGCGGGAATTTGCGCCCGGTATTGTGATTGCCCGCCGCAGGGCATGGTGAGCATTGAGGTCCGGTCGGGCGGGGAAACACGGGTGTTTGAAGTGAAGCCGATTCCACCCGCCGCGATCGAGCCCCTGCGGATTTAGAAGGGGCTCAAAACAGGTGGAGTAGGTTGTAGGCTTGGATCTTGACTTTGGAGTACGGCAGTAGTATGGCTGCCGCTTTCAGATAGCGAAGCGTCGGCCCGGCCTTCGTAGACGCTACTACGGCAGAGCAGGCCTTCGCCAAAAACAAAGCACCGCGCCACTCGCTCCGCTCGCGGAGCGGCTGGCAAGTCTGACTTGCGTACCTTCAGGCTTGGTCCGCCGTGACCCGGCTGATCTGATGGCCGATGCCTTCCACGATCGTTTCTATTACGTCCCCGGCTTTCAGGACAATCGGCGGTTTGCGCGCCGAACCGATCCCGGCCGGTGTGCCCGTGGCAATGATGTCTCCCGGCAGGAGGGTGATGGTGGCGCTGATGAACGAGATGATGAACGGGATTTTGAAAATCATGTCGGCAGCCTTGCCGTCCTGCAGGGCCACGCCGTTGATTTTGGAAATCAGCCGCAGTCGATTATTATCCGGAATTTCATCATGGGTGACCAGGTACGGCCCAAGCGGGCAGAACGTATCGGGGCTTTTCCCGCGGAACCATTGGCCATCGGCGCGCTGGGCTGTCCGGTCGGTCACATCGTTCAACACCGTATAGCCGGCCACGGCTTCCAGGGCGTTCTCGCACGTCGCCTGACGGGTCTCCCGGCCGATGACCACGGCCAATTCCGCTTCACCATCCACGATGGCGGCGCCGCGGGGTAAAATGATGGGGTCGAAAGGTCCATTAAGAGCCGTGTTGGCCTTGGTGAATAAAATAGGGGAGGCGGGAACCTTGCTGTCGAATTCCCTGGCGTGGTCGACGTAATTTTTGCCCAGGCAGATGATTCTACCGGGGCGGGCGACGGGCGGACCCAGGCGCAGGCCTTGCGCCGGGATCAGTTTCCGGTTCTTTTCCCGAAGCAGGTTGGTTAGCCGTTCCAGGCCGTGATGGGAAAAGAAATGAGCGTTGTAGTCCTCGATATCGAAAGCCATGGCCCGGACGTTGAGAATCATCGGTTGAGACCGGTCCGGCGCCGGATCCAGCCAGACGCCGGGCTGTTCTTCGCCGGGAAGTCCAAATCGCACCAGTTTCATAATATCCTCACTTGATTGGAAGCAAATCATAACCGTGTTTAACTGGCCGTGCAACTCTTAAACCCGTACCACCACATCCGCGGCTTGACTCAAAGTTACTACTGCGGTATTAGTAAAACGCCGGCGTCGCTTTGCTCCAATCACGTGGTATTTTATTTCCGAAACGACTGGTCACTTGCGCTGAAATACGCAATCCTGAACTCTGAACCTGGTACCCTGAACCGGGCTCCTGCGGGCTTTGTGCAAGAGCCGCGTATATGGCCGCATTTGGAATCAATGTTGTGTTCGGGTGAAAAAATGAGTCACGATCGTGATAAAGCGGTAAATGGAGTTTGCTCCGGACGGGAGCAGGAATACAGGCCGTATTTTTACGCAATAGAGCAATTTGGCATATTAAAAAAATTCCAAAATGACCTCTTTCAGCTGACCGGTCTGCCATTTGATTTTGTTGATATTGGGCTGAGGCATTCGGAACAACTTCAGGCGTATCTGGGTTTTACGCCATTTTGCGCATTGGTCAAGAGTACGTTTCTGGGGCGCAAGGCGTGTGAATGTGACGAGAGGAAAATTGTTGTTAAATGCGTTCAAAAACGAAAAAGCGTTATCAGGCGTTGCCATTTGGGGTTGGTTGATATTTGCGTACCGGTAGTAATGAACAATAAAGTTGCGGGGTTGTTTTGCACCGGGCAGTTTTTTTATAATCAACTTACGCAGAAACATTTTCAAAGGATTCAAAAGCGGCTGGCCGGCATGGGGGTTGATGTTACCAAGGCGCGCCAGGCCTATTTCAGTACCCCGGTTATTGAGAAGCGGAGGGTATCAGCCATCATGGATCTAATTCAAATGGTGGTGGAATTGATTGACGCCGGGAGACTCCCGACGTTGAAGACCGCCGTAATGCACGATCCTATGCGCAAGGCGCTGGATTTTATGGAGGCTAATTACACGGAGCCGATAACCCTGCCGATTGTGGCCAGGGAAGCCGGTCTGAGCATCTCCCGGTTGGCGCATGTCTTCAAAGCGCAGGTCAAAATGAGTTTTACCGCTTATTTGAATCTGATTCGCGTCAATTGGGCAAAATACTATCTGACGAATTCGCATTTAAGGGTCAGTGAAACAGCCTTTCAGGTGGGATTCGGCAATCTCAGTCATTTCAATCATATTTTCCGCCGGTCAACCAGTCTCTCGCCTACTCAATACCGGCGGCAGCACACCAGCACAAGAATATAGCATTCTGGCAGTAGCCTCTTTTTTTTGGTTTGCTACAGTGAAAACCAAAGAAAGGGGATTATTGTGAAAACAAACAAAATCAAATCTGTGCTGGTGCTGGCGGGACATTCGGACGATTCCATTATTGCCGTGGGCGGTATTTTACGTCGTTTTATTAAAGAAGGTTGTCGGGTTCATGTCTTCTGTTTCGGGAACGGCGACGAAGCTTTTACGGAATTGATCGCACAGGAGTCGGCGGCGGATAAGTTCAAGGCGGAGGCCGTTGCGGCGCACAAATCACTGGGGGTGGCGTCTTTTGAGTGTTTTGGTCTGCCCGATTTCGGTGTCCAGCGCAACCGGGATACCTACCGTGCCTGCATCCGCGCTATCCGCAAATACAAACCTGATATTATTCTGGGGCATTACTGGCGGGAATATTTCCAGCACCGGGATATGGCGCGTTTGGCCTGCGACGCCTGGTGGCAGGCCGGCTGGAACTGTAGCGCCGATTTGGGGCGGTCGTGGCAGGCGCGGGCTTTGTATCATTTTGAGGTGCTTCAAGATTTGCCCGAGCCGACGCATATTGTTGACGTGACGGATTCGTTTCAAGACAAGATACGTGCCTGGAAAAAGTTTAAATCGGCCAAAGACCATCTTTCAAGCCTGGTCGCTCAGATGGAAACGCGTGCTCGTTATCATGGAAATAAAATTGGCGTAAAATACGCGGAAGTGTTGCGACAGTCATTTTTCATTCCTGAAAAGGTCACCAAAATCAATGGGCTTCTGTAAACGAACGCCGTTTATCTATGATTTGAAACAGGCGGATGTATATGATCAAAATTAACAAATCAGAGTTTGAAGTCAGGATCCAAAGAATCCAGGGGAAAATGGTCGAAAACGGACTGGATGCCATGCTGGTCTATGGCGACGAGTACCGCAAGGAAAATTTGCGATATGTCTCCAATTTCTGGCCGATTTTTGAGCGGGCGGCCTGTTTTATTCCGCGGAAGGGCGAGCCCATAGTAGCCGGCGCTCCCGAGGGTGAACTTTATGCGCGGGAAATGTCGGTTTGGAGCGACCTGCGGAATGTCAGGGAATTTGCCTGCGTATCCGTGCCGGAGGAGATAGATTATCCGTTGGCCAATTTTTCATCATTCAAAGTAATCCTTAAGGAAATATTGGCCGGCGGACAACACCTGGGGGTTGTCGGGTTAAGGGACATTTCAGCCCCAATCCTGGAAAGAATCAGGGGAGGTGCAAACAACCTGCAGATAATAGACGCGGCTGAAATAATCACGGATTTGCGTATTATTAAAACCGCCGACGAAATTGCATGTTTACGCGAGGCGGGACGGCAGGCCTGTATCGGGTATCGCAAATTGCTGGAAGCTGCTGTCCCCGGAAATACCGAAACCATGGTTGCCGGTGCGGCGGAGGGGGCGGCCAGGGCGGCCGGCGCCGAGGATATTAATTTTACCGTATTCGGAAGCGGTAACAGGGCGGCGACCATAATCGGCCGGGCGACTCAAAAGGTAATTGAAGACGGCGACATGATTATGGCCGCTCTGGCGGTTCAGTATGAAGGTTACGTGGCCACGGTTGAATATCCCTTTGTGGCCGGCAAAGCCAATGACGGGCAAAAGCGGTTCTTGAGTGCGCTTTTCGAGGCGGCTGGCGTTCAGCAGAAATATCTGGCCGATGGCGTCATTGCCGGCGACATGGTCAAAGTCGTGAAAGCCGTTTTCAGAAAACACGGTCTTACGAAATACGACGTTTATCCGCCGATGCACGGTATTGGATTGGCTGAGGCGGAATCGCCGTATCCGGATGGAAATGCAAAATATGTCCTGACGGAGGGAATGTGCGTCAATTCCGATATCAGCCTGTTCGGTCATCCCGACGGCTCAAACCGGATTGAAGAGGGGTTTGTGATTACGAAAAACGGACCGGAGTCGTTGACCCCGTTTATCAGAGAAATGTGCCGGAAGGGAATATAAAATGAGCAACAATGTCTGGCAGCAGTTTCTGGATCTGGAATCATTGCGCTACCCGTTGTTCACCCATGATCCGGAGCGGAAGGCGGCTTCGGATGAGGTGGAGATAGATACTTCCTGGCAGATCAGGGTATCGGATTCGGAAGAGGGACTGGCCAAAGTTGGGGCACAGGAATTGGCCCGTTTTCTTGAAGAAGTTATGTGCCTGACGATACCGGTGCTTGATGAAACTGTTTCCCCCGGCACAAAAAATAAATGGATCAGGATTCTGTCCGCCGGTGGAGGAATCGGCAATTCGCCCGAAAGCTTTACCCTTGAAATTGAAAAAGGCGGTATCGTGATTAAAGGTGCAACTCCACAGGGCGCTTTACAGGGCAGCTTGTATCTTGAGGACCTCATGGGTGTTGAGGGAGCGCCTGTTCTAAGGCAACAGGAAACCGTCCGTTGGCCGCGACTGCCGTTTCGGTTCGGCACCATACGCAGACCTTCAGCCAACCTGACTCTCCTGCGAGCAATCCATAATGGCGTCTCGCCGATTCTTTCTTATGAGGATGAATTCCTTGAAATTTTGCGTCAGGGTTACAACTGCTGCTGGATCGCTGCCGAGGAATTGTGGGATATTGCCGTTTCCAGCGTCCTGCCTGAGATGCAAACCGGCAAGGCACGATCGTACCTGCCATACATCCAGGGGCGTGTCCGGGTAGCCAAGCGGCTGGGTTTGAAAACATGCGTCATCCTTCGCGCCTGGAAGACGTTGCCCGAAAATTACACCGTGTTCCAAACATATCCGGACGCTAAAGGGGCGCGGAAATTGAGCAGCGAGAGTATTTTTCCGGACGAAAAAGATAATAAGTGTCATACCCTTTGCACGGAAAGCGGGATTGTAAAGCAATTTATCAGCGAGTCCATTACCAATCTATTTGCCAAAACAGGTCTCGATGTGTTGACGGTATTAGTGGGCGGAGAAGCTTTTCACCATTGTTTCATGCGGCCTATGGATTGTAAAAAAGGACATACTGACTGTCCGAAATGTGAGCCGCTTGGTGCTGAGGCCGTAGTTGCGAACCTGGTAAATCTGCTTGCGGAGGCCGCCCGTAAAGCAAACCCCGAAGCGCAGATCCTTACCTGGCCATACAGCGCCTGCTGGGCGTGGTCGAAAGAAGATAACCAGGAGAGCTGGATTCGATTGCTTAAGCCGGAAGTCGGCGCCGTACTCCTTACGGAAGTAGAAAAAGACGAGATAATCGAAAAGGGTGGTTACCTAAAAGACCTGTGGGACTACAGCATCGACCTGGTTGAGCCAGGTCCCAAGTGCCGGAGCCAAATAGCGCTTTGCAAGGAAAGCGGGTTGCCGATATACCTGAAGACCGAGCCAACTCTCACGCTGGAATTTATGCACGTAGCGCACCTTCCGTGTATTGACCGATGGGTGGATCGGGCAATAGCTATCGCCCAAAGCGGCGCCAATGGTGTATTTGCCATGCAGGGTTGTTATGGCCGACCGCCGAGTATTGCGCAATATATAGCCAAGTGGTTCTGGTGGGCTCCGAATCCCAATCGGGAGGAGATTTTGGACAAAATCGCCCGGATGGTTGCGGGCGTTACCGCGGCAAATCATGTGCGGCGTGCCTGGTCTCTGTTCTCGGAAGCCATGGGTTATATGCCGATTCTTGCTGCCGGATACATCAGATCTCCAACGTACCTCGGCCCGGCCCATCCATTACTGCTTGATCCTGAAGAAAAGTTGCCACGGAAGTTCTATAGCATCGAATGTACGTTGGACATTGAAGTCGAGCCATCCCGACCCTCCCGGCCGGCGTTTGTAGCACACTGGACGTTTAGCGAACCCCAGATGCGCGATTGGCATAAGATGGCGGATTTGAGCCGCAGGGCAGTCGAGGAACTTGACCAGGCAAGCCCCCTGGCGCCGGAACACAAGAAACTTCTTTTTTTGAACGAATATTTCACGCTTAAGCATCTCGCCTTGACCATAAGGACCTGCGTCAATGTGGCTGAATTTTATCAGGTTCGTGATGCCCTTGCTGAACTTGTTGCAACCCGCCAGGTCCAGGAACGCCGGACGGAAGCCCGGGAATTGTATCATGTGATGAAAACAACAGCCATGGATGAATTGGCCTGTGCCAAGGAAGATGTCCTCCCCGTAGAATCACATCCCTTGCTGGATTACCCCCATCAGGGAGATGGCACCCACTTCCATCATACGAAGGATATTCTACAGGCAAAAATAGAACATACGCAACAACTGATTACCTGTCGGCTTCCCGACTATGCCAAACGATTGGGGCTGGAACCATAACGACAAATTCTACTTGGGAGAATGTAGCCAAATATTGTCGGACATTTTTTTTGAATTTGGATTGCGACGGCTTGTCGTCGCTTTATCCTCCACGAAGCTTGTTTCGCGGGTCCGTATTGGGCAAATCGCCGGGCAAGCTCGGCGCGGAAAAAGCGCAAGCAAGCTTGCGCACTCCAAAATCAAATCGAATTTCAAATATGCTTGGCTAGCTGTCTCGTAATAAAAAGGGGTAATACTATGACGCGCGCCTATAATCATCGATCGGCATTCGGCTGTTGGATCAACGATATGAGAAATAAGGCCATGCCACGTGAGAATTGGCCTTACGGGGTTCTCGACGACCAGACGGTGGAAAGCATCATTGGTTGTCTTGAGTTACAGCGCCAAGCTGGATTCAATGAATTTTGCACCTTTGGACTTCTTGTCACGCGGGATTGGCCCGTGGATATATCAAGCGCCGTGAGTGAAGACCGCAGGCAAAAGGTGAACACGATAATAAAAGCGGCGCATGAACGCGGCATCAAGCTTCTCTATGGGCTGGGTGTGTACAGTTGGGGATTCGACGAGATCATTAAAAACTGCTTGGAGGTGCGCGGACCGAATCCGGGCGCCATGTGCGGCTCCAGTCCTGAGGCATGGAGTTGGATGCAGAAAGTGATTGATTACATCCTTGCCGAGTTTGACGTAGATGGCTTTCATCTCGAAGCTTCTGACCAGGGAAGATGCAGTTGTCCATCATGCGCGAAGCAGGGAAACGTGGAATATTATTCGCGGTTAAACGGGATAACCGCTAAGTATATCCGCAGCAAGTGGCCGGACAAAATTTTGATGGTGAATATGTGTGGATATATACACTTGGACACGAAAATCGAAACGGCGGACATGAAATATCTGGTGGACTTGAGCCGGCATCTCGATTACATAATTGACCCGGGGCACCGCGGACAATTTATCGAAGAAAAGTCCAGGAAAAACTTCATCCAGTCACTGCAATGCGATTATGGCACATCCGGTGGGATTTGGGTTTATCCCCCCCAACGCTGGAATCGCTTGAGATGGTTTCTCCCCCATACGATACGGACTGGCCAACACCTCAAACAACTTTATGAAGATGGGGGAAGGGCAGTTGAGTACTATATGGGACCGACGGTTAATCCGGGGGTTGAGGTGAACATTGCCTTTGGAGGGAAACTGCTGTCGGATGTGGAAAAGGATGTTGAAAAAATATTGGCTGAAGTGGTTGAGATGCTCTACCGTCCCAAAAACAGCGCGGCTTGCGTTCAACTCGTCGACATCTTTCAGCGGGCGGAAAACGCGTATTTTGACCACTGGACACCCGATGATATCGCTGAAGTTGAAAAACTTGGTATTCCCGGGGAGTTGCATCCGATCGTGTATTTATTGGGCCACGCCCCAGGCCCGGCCGCATACCTGCGAAAACCCTACATGGATTCCGGGGGACGGACGGCCTACAAGAAGGAGATGATCTCGATTCTAAATGATATCCGGACTATTGAAAGTGGTATCGCGGCTAAAACCAGAGTAACCCGAATCAAGACGTGCATCAAAAACACCATATGGGATATAGATTCTTGCGAAAATAAAACTGGGCCATAGAATGAACGAACGTGAACGATTTGTACGCACGTTGACCTGTGATCATCCTGATCGTCCCAGTTATGGCGACTACCTGGCTTTTGATTCAACCCAGGAACGTTGGGAAAAGGAGGGATTACCCAAGGTGCTTTCCCGCCAACAGTTATTCGATCACTTCGACTTTGATCATATTGATATCTGGGGTAATGATTGTTTACCTGTTAATGGCGCGATCATTCCTTGTTATTCATCGGAAATAATTGAAGAAACAGAGGAATACACAATCCGGAGGGAAAGCAGCGGCGATATTGTTAAAATACTTAAAAACACCCCGCCGCCCGCCATGCCCCAGTTTCTTTCCTATCCGGTTTCTGACCGTAAAAGCTGGCTGGATCTGAAAAAGAGGCTGAACCCCGATACCCCCGGTCGTATTCCTCCCAATCTCGCTAAATTGGCGCTTGATTCTCCGAACCGTCAGACGCCGCTCGGCATCTGGCTGGGGGGCACCTATGGCCTGATCAGGAACTGGATGGGCGTGGAAAACGCCAGTTATCTCTTCCACGATGATCCCGCCCTGATAGAAGAAATGATTGAGCACCTCACCTTTTTTTATTCTACCATAGCCGCAAACATATTTGAAACTGGCATTCAGATCGATTGGGTGATGTTCTGGGAGGATATGTGTTATAATCATGGCCCGCTTCTCTCGCCGAATATGTACGCCAAATACTGCCTGCCATTTTATCGGACCATGATTGAAATGGTTATGCGCCACAACGTAAAAGTGATCATGCTGGATTCCGACGGCCAGATCAACGATCTGATTCCTTTATGGCTTGATGTTGGAATTAATGTCATGCATCCGATGGAAGTCGCCTCCGGAATGGATGTCCGGGAAATCAGGCGCCAATATGGAAACCAAATCCGTTTTCTTGGCGGCATTGACAAGCGTGCTATAGCTCGGGATCCGGCGGCTATTGACGACGAGGTCATTCCCAAAGTCAGCGCCATCATGGAAAGCGGAGGAGGTATGGTGGTGCAGTGCGATCACGGCGTCCCCCCTGATGTTTCCCTCGTTAATTTCATGTACTTTCACGATCTTGTCCGACGACTCTTTGAAAAAGGATAATGCAGGAAAGGAGAATCTACATGTCAAACGTAAGAGATAAATTCTGGATCTGGGGGCATGAAGCGAACAGTCATTATAACGAATTCAACATCGCCACGCCGTCACGGATGACCCCGGCGGAAGCGGCATTTTATATGTCCACGCCAAACCTTGTCATGGTGCGGTATAATTGGAAGCCGGCGCCGCCCTATGACCAGTATGCCTTGGCGCTCAGCCCGTTAAATCGGGTGGTATGGTCTATTGTGGGGGCAGCTTCCAAAGCATATGGCGGAACAGAACTGGATGAAGTAAACATTAACCGGGACCTTGCCGCGCGTTTTCCGAATATCGGCGGCGTTATTATGGATGATTTTTTCCATCCTCCGGATAAAGACGGCAATATCGGGACGTTTACCCCCGCCCAGCTGGAACAGATTAAGAGGCGTCTTTGTGCCTGCGGCCGGGAACTTGACCTATGGGTTGTCTTGTATGACCATCAATTGGACCTGCCTTTTACCCAGCATCTCGAACGATGCGATGTGTTGACATTCTGGACATGGCGGGCGGAAGAACTTGACAAACTGGAACAGAATTTTGAGCGTATTGAGAAAGCATGCCCTTCCTTAAAGAAAGTGCTCGGCTGCTACATGTATGACTACGGCGACAAACGCGAGATGCCCATGCCGCTTATGGAAAAACAGTGTCGCCTTGGGCTCCGATGGCTTAAGGAAGGCCGGATCGAAGGGATGATATTCCTGGCCAGTTGCATTTGCGACATAGGATTGGAAGCCGTAGAGTGGAGCCGCCGTTGGATTTCAGAGGTGGGCGACGAGTCGCTTTGATCAATCAATGGCTAACCGACTCTATTAACACGGGAGAATGGTCATTAACGGCACAGATGCCGGGAAGTGAAGACTCCCCGCGTAGCCCGGCGGCCCACGCCCGCTCCAGGTAGTCCGACACCGTACTGTGCGCCAAACAGCAACTGCGCGCAATCCTCCGCACCGATAACTTCTGCTCCAACCTCAACCGGAGCACCTCCGATAACTTGCGCATGGATAACCTCTCCTTGGCCATGATCGCCTCCTTTCTTGAGCCTGATCATGACCGCTATTATCCAGCACCGCTATCTCCTTTTCAGGGGTGTCCGAAATCACCGGAATCACTGTCCGGATTCAATCGGAACAGGTGTCCGATTTGACCGGAATACGCACCTGATATATCGCCTGGCGATATATCATCGTCTATGCCGAAAAACACACGCTTTATTCCTTATATGGCGGGCCATTCCGCATGCGGGATCGTGGATGTTATTGGCGGGTGTTTTTCAACAGCTTCACGAGATCAGCCCCAAATGGCTCTCTGCCCGAGGCGGCCAAATGTCTGCTCGTCTCAGGCGAGTTCTCGGTCGCATGACCCCGGCGGTATTGACACCTTGAAGGTCTAGGCATCATGACGGTATGGCCGCAGACGGGGGATCGCTGAATGGGCGGACCCGCCCGAAGCATTGATCATGAGTGCCTGCATCTGGTAGGAAATTCTTACTTAATACCTGAAAATTGCACGGAGGCGTGCAATTTTCACCCTCCGGGCCGTCGTAACCCCGCATTAATGCGGGGTTACAAGGGGTTAACCACTTGCGTTGAGCGGATAACCCATTGGGTTATC